>Ga0058694_1000162_pt1 | contig 41428 bp, 40 predicted proteins | sample AgamicOrSfrz_FD_55041 | JGI IMG/M metagenome (GOLD analysis project Ga0058694, IMG submission 55041) | Agave microbial communities from Guanajuato, Mexico - Or.Sf.rz | ecosystem: Host-associated > Plants > Phyllosphere > Phylloplane/Leaf | place: Guanajuato, Mexico | collected 2012-05-30 | reverse complement strand
GCCGTCGCAGATATTCAGCGTCGGTGTCCCGGCGCCAGGCCGCACGGATGAATATGAATCTGACGTTGTGGAAGGGAGTGAATAATGGCCTCTGTTGATATTCTGCTCGCCAACCGCCGGAGATCCCCCCGGCAACGATGATTTCAAGAAGATGCGTGATGAGGTAAGGGCGCGCAACTTATTGCTTCAATGTTCAATGACACTGATGCGATCTGAGGTTGCAGAAAACACCTATCGCGATCTTCTCCCCATTTTTTAAACGCACCTCCTGTAGCTCTAAGGCTAAAAGCATATTTCTATGGACGACTTAACCCTGCGTTATTTTGACGCCGAAATGCGTTACCTGCGTGAAGCGGGCGAAGAATTCGCCCGCGCCCATCCTGACCGGGCGGCGGCCTTAAATCTCGACAAATCGGGCGCGCGCGACCCCTATGTCGAGCGCCTGTTTGAAGGCTTCGCCTTTCTGATGGGCCGCCTGCGCGAAAAGCTCGACGACGATCTGCCGGAGCTGACCGGCGGGCTGGTGAGCATGATCTGGCCACACTACCTGCGTACCATTCCGTCGCTCTCCATTGTTGAGTTCACCGCGGACTGGCGTGAGCTGAAAGAACCTGTCCGCGTTGAAAAAGGCTTTGGAATTCTTTCTCAGCCCATTGGTGAAAAGCGCACCCGCTGCCATTACACCACGACGCAGCCGCTGACCCTGCAGCCCCTGTCGCTCGCCCGGGCGGGGATCTCGACGGAACCGGATGGGCGCTCGCTTCTCCGCCTGCGCTTTGAGTGCAGCCCGCTGGCAGACTGGAGCCGCATCGACTTAAGCCGCATCCCGCTGTACCTGAATGGCGATGCGCCGCTGGCCTGCGCCTTGCATGAGGCGCTGACGCTCCGGGTTGCGAAAACGGGTATCCGCTTTCCCGGCGATGCTGACCGCAGACCGCTGGACGCCCGTTTTGCCGTCTGCGGTTTCAGTAAGGAGGAGGCGCTGTTGCCGGAGTGCGGCAGTTTCAGCGGTTATCAGCTGCTGCTGGAGTATTTTACCTTTCGTGAAAAGTTTATGTCGGTGACGCTGCGCGGCCTGGAAAATGTGGATTTCCCGGAAGAACTGGCGTGGTTTGAAATCGATATCGTGCTGGAGAGACAGTGGCCGCATGAATATGCGCTGTCGGAGAAACATCTGCGCCTGCACTGCACGCCGGTGATTAATCTGTTTCCGCTGGAGTCCGATCCGCTGCATCTGGACTCGTTACAGACCGAATACCTGCTGCGCCCGATGCGTGTCCAGGACGGTCATACCGAGATTTATTCCGTGGATTCGGTCACCTCCTCGCGCCACTCCGGTCACCAGACGTATGTGCCGTTCACCAGCTTCCGTCACAAGGGAGGAATGCTGCGCCATGATACGCCGGAATATTATTACCATACGCGGGTAAAGTCCGGTCCTTCAGGGCTGCACGACACCTGGCTGACGCTCGGCGGCGAGGCGTTTGATAACCACACCGTACCGGAGAATGAAAAACTGTCGCTCAGCCTGACTGGCACCAACGGCCAGCTGCCGCGCCGGGCGCTGCAGAGTACGCTGCTGGACACGGTGGTGAAATCCACCACCGCGCGCATTCAGGTGCGTAACCTCTGCGCCCCGACGCTGCCGTGCTACCCGCCGGACCGCGATCGTTTTCACTGGCGGGTGCTGAGCCATCTCGGCAGCAGTTTCCTGTGGATGATGGATAACGCTGACGTGCTGCGCGGCGCGCTGGCCCTCTATGACTGGACCGATAACGAGATGAACCGCCGCCGCCTGGAAGCGATTGTCGATGTCAGGCATAGCGAGGTGGAACGTTTTGCGCAGGGCCATTTTCTGCGCGGCGTGCAGATTGAGGTGACCCTCGACAGCAGCGGCTTCGCCGGGCACGGCGATATCTGCCTGTTCGGCGAGATGCTGAACCGCTTCTTCGCGCTGTATACCGATATTCACCTGTTCAACCATCTGATTCTGATACTACAACCTGGGGGAGAGCGCCTCGAATGGCAGGAGAACCACAACCGCCGCATTCCCGGCTAAGCCCCCGGCTTGAGCGGGAAATCTATCGCATCAACTTCTACCGCTTCTGCCAGTTACTGGAAAAGCGTCGTCCGGGCGCATCACCGTTGGGCAGCACCCTGAATCCGGCGGACGATCCGGTACGGTTTCGCCCGCATCCGGGAATGGGCTTCCCGGTCAGCGAGCTGAAAGCGGTGGAATATGATGAAGACCATCCGGATGCGCCGCCGACGGTGCGCACGACGTTTATGGGGCTCTACGGCGTCGACTCGCCGCTGCCCACCGCGTGGCTCGACGAGATCGCCCAGCAGCGGGAAGGGCACGAAGCGCAGGAGGCGTTTCTCGATATCTTTAACCACCGCATTCTGACGCAGTTTTACCGCATCTGGCGAAAATATTCCTACCCGGCGACGTTTGAAGCGGGGGGCAGGGACAGCACCTCGCAGAGCCTGCTGGGCCTTATCGGTCTGGGAATGCCGGGTACCGATAAGCATATCGCTACCCCGATATCGCGTTTTCTGGCGCTGCTCGGCATCATGCGCCTGCCTGCGCGTACCGAAGAGGGGATTCAGGCGCTGGTGCGTCTGCTGGCTCCCCGCACGCGGACCACCGTCACGCCGCACTGCCCGCGCACGTTTTTCATCAACAATCCACTGGGTTTTTACGGCAATGACGATTTTCTGCTCGATGGCTATAACGTGCTGGGCGACGAAACGACAGAGGTCAGCAGCCAGCTATTGATTGCGCTGTACACGGACGATATCGCCGAGGCGCAGGGGTGGTTACCGGAAGGGCAGATATATCAGGACTTTCTGGTCCTGCTGCGGGTCTATCTCGGCTGGCGCTATAAAGCGCGTATACAGCTGACCGTTCCTGCCCGGTTACTGCCTGCGCCGGTGCTGGGCGAAACCCCCTTTATGCTCGGCATGACGGGGATACTGGGCGTGGAGGGAGAGGAGATCCCGCCCGATATCCCCGCCACCTTTACTACTGAGCCTGGCGGCTATTGCGGAATGCCGTCTGCAACTTTACAACAAGGAAACCAGCGTGTTGCATACCACTTCGATTAAACGATGGAGTTTACTTCTTATGCCTTTACTGCTGACAGGCTGTGGTCTGACGCAGAAAATTAGCGACAGCACCTCATCGGCGGTGAAATCGGTGTTTTATAAGCAGGTAAACGTCCTGCATCTGGACGTTACCGCCCGGGCGGAACTGAACACCGATGAGCGGGAGAACACCTCGCTCTCCCAGCCGGTGATGGTGTGGGTCTACCAGCTCAGTGACCGCAAGGCGTTCGATAAACGGGTCTATCAGCAGTTGGTCACGGAAAGCGAGGAGGCCGCCGGAGACGAACGGCTTGCCAGCCGTAGCCTGGTGGTAAAACCCGGCGCTGACGTCAGCCTGGATATGCCGATGGACGAGAAGGCGCAGTTTATCGCGGTGGTGGGGTTATTCCGGGCGCCGGATATGGTGAAGAATGACTGGAAGCTGGTGCTGAGGCGCGACGATCTCGATCCCGACAAACCGCGCATTATTGAAGCCAGCCATAACCGCCTGACGCTGAAACCCCTCAAGGATGACTGAGATGCCCACACGCCATAATGCCCCCTCGCTGTATGAAATGCTGTACGGCAACTTTACCGGCGGACTCGACCTGCATCAGGTCAGTGAGGAAAACCAGGTTATTCTGTCGGTGCTGGATAATATGCAGCGCGTCCTCAACTGTCGCGCCGGGACGCTGGCGCACCTGCCCGATTACGGCCTGCCTGATATGACTAAAATCCTCCAGGGGATGCCGGGTACGGCCCATGAGCTGATGGGCATCCTGTCGGCCGTATTGCTTAAATATGAACCGCGGCTGAAGAAAATTGACGTGGTTCTGCTCGAGCAGGCTATCCCCGGCGAGCTGCGTTACGCCATTGACGCGGAGCTGAAGGGCGTAGGCCTGGTGCGCTACGGCACCGAATTTATGCCCGAGGGCAGGGTGCTTATCCGCCACCTCAAACAGCAGCAGTACCTGGAAGTCCGCTCCTCTATCTAGTTTTTATTCTGGCTGAAACCATCATGACGACCCCTTCTGAATGTTGCCTGAAAACCGGCGGCGACCCGCGTACGCTTGCAGATTACGCGCGCCTTCGCGATGAAATGAACAAACTGACCCATCCGGCGCGCCCGGATGTCAACTGGCGGCTCGCGGAAAAACTCTGCCTGTCGCTGTTTGAACACAACGGCGTGGAGCTACAGACTGCCGCCTGGTATACGCTTGTCCGCACGCATCTGGCGGGGCTATACGGCATGAATGAAGGGCTGGCGATACTGGTCGCGCTGGTCTCCCGGCAGTGGGGCAATATGTGGCCGCAGCCGATGACTGCGCGAATCAAAATACTCAGTTCGCTCAGTCAACGGCTGCAGCAGGCGATGCGCACGCTGTCGCTGACCTATATCGACCTGAGCCAGCTTTACCAGGCAGAAGCGCATCTGACGGCGCTGGATGACGTACTGCAGCGTCTGGAACTCAAACATGCCGGCCAGCTTGACGCCCTGTCTATCCTGCTGCACAACGCGGCGGTGCGGCTGGAGAGCAGCGAAAATAAAGAGGAGACCGCGCCGCAAGCGGCCGCGCCTGATCCTGCCCCTTCCAGCCTCCCTGAACCGACCGCGCAGGTGAAATGGGTCTATGTCGCCGAACCGGCATCGCGGCCGAATGCTGACGTTGTGACGGCATTCCCGGCGCCCGCGAAGCCCTGGAAGCCGTTTGTCGCCGGGATGCTGACTATGCTGGCGCTGGCCGGGGCCGCGGCGGGAGGATGGCGGGCAACGCACCCGTCCGATTCGGGGCAGATGCGGTTTCCCGCCCGGTTCTCTCCATTGCCTACGGTGCTTTCCGCTGAGCAGTTACAGACGCTACGACAACAATCCCCCTCGGCCGAGACGGGGATAAAACAGACTCAGCAGCAGCTGGCACAGCTTTTACAGCTAAAACCGGACTGGGCTTTGAGTTATGGCACTCATCTGGCGCAGCAGGCGCTGACGCTATGGCCAGAACAGGCGAAACCGCTGGCGCGGCAATGGCAACAGCAGGTCAGCGCCGCCGCGCTTCCCGTGGAGAATCTCAGCGGCTGGCACCAGGGAATGACGCAGCTACAGCAGTTGACGAACCGGCTTAACGCGCTGGATGAACAGAAGGGGCGGTATATCACGGTGAGTGAGCTGAAGTCAGCGGTGTTTGCCATAACGCAGTCGTTGAGCCGTACCGTTCCGGCGGAAGAGCAGCTGCGACAACTCTCCGCACAGCCGCGCAATCAGCCAGGGTCTGCGGCGCAGCAGAACCAGACGGAGCAGCATCTGCAACAACTGATTGCCCGCTATGCTGCGCTGAAACAAAAAACGGCGGAATAAGTCTGCAATAGCCACCCGCACGGGTCATTAGCATGACGCATGACTTTCGCTATCGGAACGGCCGGTTGCCGGCCTGATGCGACAACCCTGCCACACCCGGCACCGGCGCGCCTGGCGCGCCGGTGCCTCCTTTCAGCGTTTAATCTCCCCAGACAAGGCTATCTAATAACGCCGTAATTCACTGGCTTCCCAGCTATACGCGTCCCTGGCGATTAACGTGTCGCCAAGCTCCTGATAATCGAAATGATAAAACTCAGCGCGGGCGCCATAACCGGAGTAGTCGACTGCCGCAAGGCCAACAAACGCTCCGGTAAAGAATCCGCCATAGCTTTGCAGGACATAATCATCCGAAAGGATCGCAGCATCTAGCTTCACAGGGATTTCAGTGAACTCAACCCCATCAAAGCTATATTCATAGCTATACGTTTCCTTCCTGACTTTCGTCCGGAACCAGACATATTCAACGTGCTCCGGGACCTTGATGGCTTCATCTTTTAAATATGATGTATACCGTCCTCGATTATTCTCACCTATTTCAATGACCTTACCGTTAATTTCATTCCAGGTAATGAACACAAAACTCCAGTGACGATCGTTATAGTAATTCGTTAATCCGGCCATTTGCTGGTAGTTAAATGGATTAAATTTAACTTTAACTTTCGCATCAAAATAAAAGGCTTGCCAGCGTCGGGCAATCAGCGACAGGTCATGGGTATTCGCTAAAGATCCCTGGCCAATTAACGTTAACTTGCCATCGCCGGTGGTACCCATTTTTTCTGTAAACGGCACCCGCAGGGTGTTCCAGTTACCATCGAGTGTCGCCGTTGTAAATTCGTCGTGCTGGCTACGGTCTTCCGGACTTTCGGTATCAATGGCATCTTTCGGGCCTTCGACAAACGTCTTTCCGCCGTGACCGCCTTCAATACGCGGCCAGCCGCCTTCATCCCAGTACACCTTCTGGATAGCCGTTTCTCTGCCCAGCGTTGACCAGCCGCGAGGATCGTAGACTGACTCACCCGGGCGATTCCACGGACGCGCGCAGAGCGAGGCGTAGTACCATTCGCCGCCGGGGGTGGAAACCAACGCGCCGTGCCCTTGCTTTTGGATGTAGCTGTCTGGCGTATCGACGTTGGTTAAGAAGACCTCACCTGGCTCCGTTTCAAAGCTGTTGGCGTCTAAGGTTTTAGAACGCGCAACCACTTCCTGGTGCGTAAATACGGTGCCCCCCTGGGCGGCAAAAAGATAATAATATCCGTTCAGTTTATAGAGATGCGGCCCTTCAACGAGCCCAACGGCGGTCCCCCGATAAAGGGTACGCGCGGTCTCTGGCATTAATTTCAGGGTTTTTGTATCCAGTTCAGTTAGCGTGATGCCGTCAAAGGGATGGTGATATTCACGATGGTCCCAGGTTTGCTGCACGATATATTTCCGGCCATCATCGTCGTGGAAGAGAGAAGCATCAAAACCTACGCCGTTAAGCTTAATGGGATCTGACCACGGGCCGCGGATATCGGCTGCGGTGGTCAGATAGTTTGTCATGTCTTTAAAGGCGCCTTCGGTGACTTTGACGTCGGTATACACTAGCCAGAATTGACCGTCGGCATAAGAGAGCGCCGGCGCCCAAATGCCGCCTGATGAAGGATTGCCTTTCATATCCAGCAGGGTGGTGGTTGACAGGGGCGAAGGGAGAAGATTCCAGTGCTCCAGGTCTTTTGACTCATGTAAACGAACGCCAGGGAACCACTCAAACGTAGAGTTGGCGATATAGTAGGTGTCCTCGACACGGATAATACTGGGGTCGGCATTAAACCCACGTAAAATAGGGTTTTGAATAAGTGACATATCATTACACCTTTTTATTTAAATGTTCCAAATGCATTTAATTTATATTTTTAACTACGCGCGGACCTCATCAAGCTGACGGTTGATATCGGTTACGTTTTTGTCAGAGATGGGGTAAACCTGCATGATGATCATCGATACGATGGCTAACGCGATAGGGATCCACACCGCGGTCATAATGATCCCGTCGATAGCGCTGGCGCTTTGCTGGGCGCCGGTTTCATTAAAGCCATAGACGGCCAGTAACCACAGGGGAATCGCGCCGCCGATGGTAAAGCCGATTTTGAAAAAGAGGCCCATAATCGCATTAATGATCGCCGCATTTCGCTTGCCGGATTTTAATTCGCCATACGCAATCACTTCAGGAACCAGCGCCCACATAAAGCCGGTCGCGGACGTTAAGCCCCATTGTTTAATGAAGGTGGCGATGTAAGCAAGCCAAAGCGCATCGTGCATGCCCTCGCGTGACCAGACGTAAGTCAGTAGCTCGCCGACAATAAACATGGCCAGAAAAATATGGAAGAAGCCTTTTTTACCAAAAATTTTCTTGAGTTTGGGCCAAAAAATAGGGAATGCGATGCCCGGTATGGAGGCGACAAGGCCTACGGCGCCCATCCATTCTGAATGACCGACAACGTACTGATTGAAAAAGCCGTTAACCGTGTTCATGAAAAACATGAACGTGAAGGCCAGCATGAAAAACAGCCCGAGAATAACCAGCGGGCGGTTATGTTTGAGTTCAAGGAACAGATCGGTCGTTTTGACGTTGGCGGTCTGTTCTGCCGTCGCGACAACGCGTTCTTTCGTAAATTTATAGCAGATGAAAAGCGCCACCGCGCCGATGAGCATATACACGGAGTAGACGCCGAACCAGGCGTAGTTGGCTGATGGATCGGTATAGTTTCCCAGATTGAGCTCAATGCCGAAAAAACCGGTGTCCTTAAGGCTGCGATCTTTTGGTGAAGCCATCTGTACAAACATCGGGAACAGGGTATAAACAAGAAGATTGGCGCTATTGGCCAGCATCATTCGGGTACTGGTGAGTTTATCAATTGATTCCGGATCCCGGGTCAGGGACGCATTAAGCGAACCATAAGGAATATTCACTACGGAATAAACTAAATCCAGAGCCAAATAAACGATGAAGGCAAAAGGTACCGAACCTCTGACCCCAGGAATGGGAGCAAAAAGTAAAGCGGAAAGGATCACCAACGGTACGCCGGCTCTTAACAGCCAGGGGCGATATTTACCTGCTTTTGACGTTCTTTTGTCAACATACGTGCCGACCATCGGATCCCAAAAGACATTGATGATTCGGACAAAAAGAAATATAAACCCTGCCGTTGCCGTGCTGATGGTATTAACCGTCAGCATGTGAAGAGCCAGAAAGCCGCCTATTGTGCCAAAAACCAGGTTTTGAGCGAAGTCGCCCATACCATAACCAATACGTTCTCCACGCGTTAATTTATGATATTCATCATGGCGGCTTTGCATTATGTTTTTACTCATTCTGAGCAGACTCCGGTGTGTTGTGTGGATGTGTAACAATTTCTGACATAAATGATCTCGAAGAATCTATTACGTTTTTAAATTAATTTATTATGTTTTTTTACTTCTGTGATCATCGAAGCAAAGCCTCTTCCAGACCCTCCATTTCACTTGTTGATTAACGCGTTACAAGCTATACCCCGGTAGATTTAAAACGCCGCAAAACCGGCATTTTGTTTTATTGTTTTTTTTACTCTGACCACTCCAGGAAATGTACTCTACAGGGTTATCCGTGCGCTGAGTAAATGGCGATAATATCTGCGGGTGGGCTCACGTTTGGGTGTTTTCTTAATAGCGAAGCGAAATAACGTAATATATTCTGATTGCCCAGAATGGGATTGTTATTATCCGAATAAAGCTAACCTATATTGAGATAATTATGACAATGATAAAAAACTTCCATTACCGATGGCGGTCGTGGCCACGCTGTGCCCAATTTTCGTATTCGCGCGAGAATTTACTCAAGAACAGATCGACGCCGTGCTGATAAAAAAGTGGATGTTATTACCAACCCGCAGACCACCGCGGCCACGCCGGATATGGCGATCCCCTTCGGTCTGAAGGCCCGCTACGGCGCGCAGTTCCAGACCGGCGATCGGCCGTTTAGGCAATGAAGGCAATGGCGGCGAATTCCAGATAACCAAAGCCTTCAACAGCTGTAAAGGAGCTATCTGGGATATCAACGTCATGTTTGCCCACCGGAGCGATGAAGTTAACCTGAAAAAAGCCTACGTCGGCGTCACCAACGTGCTGGAGTCTAACCCCAATGCCAAATCGGAGCCGGCCGTGACTTCCATCAGCGTCCGCAACAGGGGATCAACAACGACTTCCGGATGGGGTGAGGCATGGTTCCAGAAGCCGATGGATCCAACAACGAAGAGGCTGGCGTGCGCCAGCCTCTTCGCGCGTTCAGCTATCTCAATGCACCGTCAGGCGCAGGGCCAGGTCCTGCGGGTAGGGATCAAAGTAGTTCTGCGCCTGCAGATAGCGATCCGGGTATTCGGCCAGATAGTGCTTAAGCAGCGTTAACGGCGCAAGGATAGGCAGCAGCCCGGAGCGATAGTTAAGGATCACCTCCCGCAGCTCGCCGCGCTGGCGGCTGTTTAGCTGGTTACGAAAGTAGCCCTGAATATGCATCAGCACGTTGGTGTGGTTTTTACGCGAGGCGGGCTGTTTCAGGATCGTCATCAGTTTTTCGCGGTAGATCGCAAAGAAAGCCTCCAGATCCTGCCATTCGTGGAGCGAGGCAACGAACGGGCCAATCTCGCGGTATCCCGCCTGATGGTGGGCCAGCAGCTGCAGTTTATAGCGGCTATGGAAATCCAGCAGCGCGCGGCGCGTCAGGCCATTTTTGTGCAGACAGTTAAGCTCGTGCAGGGCGAAGACCCGTTCGACAAAATTCTCACGCAGCACCGGATCGTGCAGGCGGCCATCTTCTTCCACCGGCAGCCACGGATATTTCTCCATCAGCGCGGCGGTAAACAACCCTGTGCCTTCTTTTCGCCCGCGATTGCCCTTTTCATCGTACAGCCGCACGCGCTCCATGCCGCAGCTGGGCGATTTGGCGCAGACGATAAATCCCGATAGTTCGCCCAGGGTCGAGAGGTGGGCGCTGGCGAAATCGGCCATCTTCTCCGTCACGTCGTCGTGCGGTGCATGCGTGAAGCGCATGCGGATTTCCCCTTCGGTCGTTTGCACCAGCCGCAGCGCCGGGCGCGGGACGGGGAGGCCGATAGCCATCTCCGGGCAGACGGGTTTAAACGCCACCCACTGCGCCAGCTCGTCCATCACAAAGCCCATGCGCTTATGCCCGCCGTCGAATCGTACGGCAGAACCGGTCAAACATCCGCTGATCCCAATGACAGGTTGTGTGTTCATGGCGTAGTCCTCTTTTATTGTGCGGTTCGGGTGAAGAAAAGGGTCACGGTGGCGACGGTAATGCCGAATTTCTTCATCTCGGTTTTGTTGAACAGGTGCGCGTCGTCCTGCAGGAACATCCAGTCGTCGAAGTGCAGTAGCCAGGTGCTACCGCTGGCCGTCACGTTCATGCTGTAGCGCCAGTGAAAAGCGTTGCCCGCCGCCTGGCCGGTCGCCACGCCGGCAATGTCGCCCGCGGTGCCTTCATAACGGTGGTCGCCGGTGCGGCGAATGCGCCATACCCGCTGCTGCTTTTCGCCATCATCGTAGATAAAGCGTTCGTGGAGCGTCAGCGTGTCGCCAACAACGTCGCCGTCAATGGCGACATGGAAGCGGCGCAGCTGTTTGCCGTTGCGATCCTGAACCATCCCCCAGGCTTCCGTTTTGCCCTGAAAGTAGTGGAAAATGTCCAGCGCCGGCTGCTGCTGCCGGTAGTCGGCCACTTCGGCGCTGCAGCCCGCCAGCGCCAGCATCAGCAGCGCGAGGCCAAGGGTCAGAATGCGTTTCATGATGTTCGCTCCGCGGTAAGCTGCACAACGCTGATGGTGCGGGCGTTAAACCCGGCTTCGCAGTAACCGAAGTAGTAGAGCCACATGCGGCGGAAGCGATCGTCAAAGCCGAGTTTCTCAATATCCTGCCAGGCGTGGATAAATCGCTGCCGCCAGTGGGCCAGGGTGCGGGCGTAGTCCGGCCCCATATCGAACAGATCGCGCACCACAAAATCGGTGTGCCGCGTCATCAGCTCGTTCATCGCCGTGATGCTGGGCAAAAATCCGCCGGGGAAGATGTAGCGCTGAATAAAATCCACGTTTTTGCTGTAGCCGCGATAGCGCTGATCCTGGATGGTAATTGCCTGGATCGCCATTCTGCCGCCCGGGCGCAGTCGCGCCTGGCAGGTGCGAAAGAAAGCCGGCAGATAGCGTTGCCCCACGGCTTCAATCATCTCCACCGACAGCAGCTTGTCGTACTGGCCGGTCAGATCGCGGTAATCGCAGAGCAGTACCTCGACGCGATCCTGCAGCCCGGCGCGGGCAATTCGCGCGTTGGCCCACTGGAACTGTTCCTGCGACAGGGTGGTGGTGGTGACCCGGCAGCCGTAGTGGCGGGCGGCGTATTCGGCCATCGCCCCCCAGCCGGTGCCAATCTCCAGGAGATGATCGCCGGGCGTAAGCGCCAGACGCTCGCAAAGGCGCGCCATTTTGGCCCGCTGGGCCTGGGTGAGATCCTGGCCGTCGTCGGTAAACAGCGCGCTGGAGTAAAGCAGCTCGTCGTCAAGGAAGTGGGCGTAAAAGTCGTTGCCCAGATCGTAATGGGCGGCGATATTCGCCTTCGCCTGCGCGCGCGAGTTGCGGCGCGTCCAGTGGCGCAGCCGCTCTACGGGCTTGCCCAGCAGCCGGAAGCCGCGCTCCAGCCGCCCCAGTACCTGGCCGTTACGCGCCAGGATCTGCAGCAGCGGCGTCAACTGCTGGCTCTCCCATTCGCCGTCCATCCAGGCCTCCGCGGCGGCGAGGCTGCCGCCGGTCAGTAAACGCCGGTAGACGCCCGAGGAGAGCACGTGCACCTCGGCGCGCAGCGCGGCGGCGGGGTCGCCAAAATGAAAGGTCTGCGCCCCTTCGCGTACGGTGAGCGCCCCTTCGCGAATGCCGCTCAACAGACGAAAGAGCAACCAGCGCGCGATACGCACGTTGCGCGGGATATCGGGTTCAAGCGCAAAGACAGGATCGGTCATGAGCGTTCACTCCTGCTGACAGGATGGTTGTACAGCGGCACGCGCTTGAGCCATAGCCGCAGCGCCTGCCAGTAGATCGCGAGGACGGTTTTCAGCGTCATCAGCGGAATGCGCAGCAGCAGCCCGCGCAGGCTGGCCCGCGTTAAAGGCGCGCGGCTCAGGGCCAGCGTGGCGTCGAAGACTTTCGCGGCCTGATGGTTCTCGATATGCATGTGCAGCGTTTTACCGGGACTGTTAAAGCGCCAGAGGTAGACCATATCCATCGGGTTAAACGGCGAGACGTGAAAGGCTTTCGCCAGCGGGCGCGCCCGTTGACCGTCTACCGCGTAGTAATGGCGCTCATTCCACGGCGTGTTGCGCACTTCGGCCAGCACCCAGCGCAGGGTACCGGCGCCGTCGTAGCAGTAGTAAAAGTTGACCGGGTTAAAATGAAAGCCCAGGTAGCGCAGTTGGGTCAGCAGCATGACGCGGCCATCCGGGCGCGCGCCGGTCAGGTTTTCCAGCCGGTTCAGAACCTGCGCTTTCAGCGGCGTGCCCAGCGGATAATCCGCATCGTAAAAAGAGGCGGCAGCAAAGCGATTGCGGCGGATACCCGCTTCGCCGAGCCGATCCAGCTCATCCAGATCGAGCCAGGCCATAAAGATGCGATAGCGAAAGTGGTGCGCTTTCGGCTGAAGACGGCGGTGGCGTAATACGCCCTGATAGAGGCAGCTGTTCATGTCAGAGGTTCTCCGCCGCGATGATGCCGTTGACCACATCGAGGGCGCTGCGCACGCCATCTTCATGAAAACCGTTGTACCAGTACGCGCCGCAGAACCAGCTTCGCTGGCGGCCGTTAATCTCCTCGCGCCGCATCTGGGCGGACCAGCTTTGGGGATTAAATAGCGGGTGTTCATAGACCATACGCTTCCAGACGAAGCGCGGGTCCACCGGCGTTGGCGGATTGAGGGTGACGCAGAACAGCGGGGCGTCGGCAGGCAGGCCCTGGAGAATATTCATGTTATAGGTGACGCAGGTGCTGGCCTGATCCTGTTCGCTCAGGCGATAGTTCCAGCTGGCCCAGGCGCGCTTGCGCACCGGCAGCCAGCGGGGATCGCTGTGCAGGACCACCTCGTTTCGCTGCCAGCCGATATCCCCCAGTATTTCGCGTTCGGCGAGCGTCGGGTCCGCCAGCATGGCCAGCGCTTCGGCAGAGTGGCAGGCGAAGATCGCCTGATCGAAGTGCTGCTCCCCCGATGCCAGCTGGAGCGTGACGCCATCCTGATGACGGATCACGTTCTGCACCGGCGCATTGAGGCGCAGGCGCAGGCGATCGCCGGACCGGGCAAGCAGGGCGCGCACGTATTCGCGCGAGCCGCCGGGCACCACGTACCACTGCGGGCGCTGGCGGATATCCAGCAGGCCGTGATTATCAAAGAAGCGCAAGAACAGCGCCAGCGGGAAGCGGCGCATCTCCTGCAGCGACGAAGACCAGATAGCGGCCCCCATCGGCAGGATATAGTGGCGTGCGAAAAAGGGGCTAAAACGGTGCCGCTCAAGGAAGGTCTGCAGCGTGGCGCCCGGGTCGAACGCCCCCGCCAGCGCCTGCTTCGCCAGGCGATTAAAGCGGACGATCTCCGTCAGCAACCCCCAGAAGGCCGGCTTTAGCAGATTGCGCCGCTGGGCGAAAAGCGAGCTCAGGCTGTGGCCGTTATACTCCAGCCCGCTTTGCGGATTGTGGACCGAAAAGCTCATCTGCGTTTTTTGACCGCTCAGCCCCAGCTCGTTAAGCAGGCCCATAAAGCGCGGATAGGTGCGATCGTTATACACGATGAATCCGGTATCGATGGCCCAGGTACCCTGCGGCGTGGCGATATCCACCGTGGCGGTATGCCCCCCCGGCGTGGACGCCGCTTCGAACAGGGTCACTTCGTGTTGCCCGGCAAGGCGCCAGGCACAGGTCAGCCCGGCAATGCCGCTGCCAATAATCGCGATTTTCATGGGCGCACCATCCTGCGCAATAGCCTGCGCTGAAGTCCTTCAGGAAGCCCGGCCAGCAGACGCAGAAGCAGGCAAAAGCCCGTCGGGAAGGCGATACGATCGTGCCCTTTCGCCAGACCGCGGCGAATCGCTTTAACCGCCTGCTCCACGCTCACCTGGCCGGGCATAGAAAAATCGTTTTTACGCGTCAGCGGAGTGTCAACAAACCCAGGCGAAACGACCGTGACGGCGATCCCTCTTGGCTCCCAGTCCAGGCGCAGACTGTTGGCAAACCAGGTCAGCGCCGCTTTCGAGGCGCCATAGGCTTCGGCCCGAGGAAAGGGTAGCCAGTGCGCCATCGAGCTCACCAGCACCACGCGATTCCCGGCTGACAGCTGCGACTGAATCGCCGCCAGGCAGTTCACCGGCCCGAGAAAGTTAGTGGTGATGACCCTTTCAACCAGCCCGGCATCCACCGTTCCGTGTTCGAGATATTCGCAGGTCCCGGCGCAGAGAATGATCAGATCGGCGCGGCAGTCAGCGAGCGTCTGGCGACAGGCATCCCTGTCCGTCATATCGAAAGAGCGGACGCTGATGTGGGGACTGTGCTGCTGTAGCGCCGACAGACGCGACGGATCGCGGCCGCAGGCGATAACCCGGTGGCCGTCCGCAGCGAAGGACCTGGCGAGCCCGGCGCCAATGCCGGAGCTGGCGCCGGTGATGAGCACCGTCATCATGACCGCACCCTCCGTTTAGCGCCGCGCACCGCCCAGCCCATCAGGGGAAGGTGTTCGTACAGCATCTCCCCGGCGTCGTAGTAGTCACGCTGGTGAATAATTCGTTCGTCTTCAACGGTGACCACCGAGCAGCCCGCAAGCTGTAGCACCTTTCCCCCGGCAAGTCTCGGATGCGACCAGTGCATGGTCCAGGCAACGGCAAAACGTTGACCTTCGCAGAGCGGGGCATCGAGGGTGAAACGGCAATGATCGACGTTGGCCAGCAGGTGCGAAAGATAACTCTGGATCGCGGACAGCCCCCGGTGTTGGCCAAAAGGATCGATCAGCACCGCATTCGTGTGGTACAGCGCGGCCAGCGCCGAAGGCGGCTGGGTATCCAGCGTGGCGTAGTACGTACTAAAACGGCTAATGACGGATGGCGAGGGACTCATAGGTCACTTCCTGAGTAAACAATATGGCATAGTTAAAACTTACACAATTAATATTATTTGTCCAAGTTTTGGCTAAAATATTTTTAATTTATGTTAAAAATCAATTTGTTGAAATGTTGTTTTTGATGCGTAAAATTTTGACGTTTGTGAAAAAAGGGGTGTGCGTAATGGCTCAAACAGGATGTACGATGCTACCGGGGCGGTACAGGAGCATGTTATTGTGCGAATGCGGGTGAATTACCTGCCTCAATTGCAAGATATTGAGTTATGTAATTGAGGCAGCGGCTAAAAATGGCAATCAGAAAGTATAATTTATACCGGTGACGATGATATCATCTGTGCTTATTTTTACCGACTTGGTATAGTCTGATGAATTAATTAAATTTATTTTATATTCAACCAAAACGGCTATGTTTTTACTGAGATCCCATGTGGCGCCGATATCGATATATTTTACAATGTCTACATTTTTACCTGAATTCTGTGAGTTGGCGGTAGATTGAAGATACGCGAGTGAGGGCTTTAATCCATTGTTGAAAATGTATTGGGTGACGGCTTCAAAGTTTTGTGTTTTATCTGCTATATAACCGCTGCCAAATGGTGTCATATTTCGAGATTCACCATAAATAGCCGCCATATAAAGACTATCTGAATCATATTTTATACCTGTAATCCACATTTCGGCTTTACTGCCACTTGCGTATAGCCCCGGCTGGGTTTTGCCTTGAGCTATCTGGGCATCTGTACGATCTGAGTTGCTGTAGGCTGTGCCGAGGGTGAAATTTTCCAGACTATACAATGCAGATATACCCACTCCATCGCCATTTTGCTTATTTATGCCTCTTGATGATTCATTTTTTCCTTGATATTCAACTGCTAGGTTAAAACCATCAACGAATCCAAACAAATCCGCTGTTGACCAGATCTCCTGACCTGTCGAGCGGCCTGTCATATAGACGTCAGTATACTTTACTGTTTCACAACCGAGTTCGGGAAGGCGATCGGTAAAGTTTGAAACATTATACATAATCCCATATGAACGCCCGTAACTGAATGATCCGAAACGGTTGTCGCGTAGCCCGGCATAAGCCAGACGGTTTCTATTCCCGCTGCTGTCTGATTCGGGCCGGTTGGCTCCAAATTGATATTGCCAGACGCCAAATCCTGCAAGGTTTTCATCAATTCTGGAGTCAACTTTAAAGCCCAGTCGGCTATTGGTCTGATCACCATTTTTACTATTGTCATTTGAGAAGTAGTACTCAGCTTTCACACGACCATTTAAATCTATCTTACTTCCATCTTTATCATAAATTATTGCGGCATTAGCTGTTCCACATATAAAGGCGAGTATGGTAACAGAAGTATTAATTTTTTTCATAATGTTCTCACTTGATATATAAGAATCTTTATATTAATCACGAGATATGGATTAAGGGATGCATTGGATATGCATCCCTTAAAATAAATTTATGTATGAGAGTTGCTACTTAATAAGACATGTTCCGTTGCTCTTAATAACGGATTGATACCACCAGAATGATTTCTTTCTCGTGCGATTTAATGTTCCATTTCCCTGTCGATCCATATCGACATGAATGAACCCATATCGCTTTTCAATATCATTATGGCCAGCCGAGACGATATCTATTGGTCCCCAGTAGGTATACCCCATAATATTCACACCATCGCGGACTGCTTCGAGCATAGCGAGCAAATGCTTTCTTAAATATTCAATGCGATAATTGTCATTGATTTCGCCATTGACAATTTGGTCGTAGGCACCCAAACCATTTTCCACTGGGAAGAGAGGAACTCCGTAACGATCCCAGAGTTCATTAAGAGTATATCTGAATCCTAAAGGATCGATTTGCCATCCGAATTCACTGGTGGGTATGTACGGGTTTTCTGTTCCGACATCTCCCCCGGTATCGCCGAAATAGGGTTGACCCGCTTCATGAGTGGTTGTCCTGTAGTAGCTAAAAGCAAGAAAATCATTGGTATATTGCGCTATAAGGTGTAAATCTTCCTCCGTCATTTTTATGTCGCAATTGTTCTCTTTCCATAATCGAAGAATGTAATTAGGATATCGACCCCGTAGCATGACGTCTGCGAAGAAAAGAGAGCGTCGGCGCAAATCCTGGGTTTCAAAAACCGCAACGGGGTCGCAGTTATTTGGGTAACAGTTACTCAGCGAGCACATGCAGCCAATTTTTGCCTGGGGCATAATTTTTCGCGCCAGCTGTATCGCTTTTGCATTAGCAACAAACATATGATGGCTGGCCTGATAGATAGCCTGCATATGATTTTCACCTTCAGAAAAGACAATCCCGCCCACGTATCCAGGATTTCGTCTCATGTTGTTTATTTCATTAAAGGTTAGCCAGTATTTTACCTTGTGTTTATAACGCTGGAAAATCACCTCGCAATAACGGGTGTAGAAATCAATTAACTTACGACTACGCCAGCTACCATATTTTTTAACCAACTCATTAGGTGTCTCGTAATGAGAAATAGTGATGAGCGGTTCAATACCATATTTGAGTAGTTCATCGAACAATCCATCATAAAAAGCCAATCCTTTTTCATTAGGCTCTATATTATCTCCGTCAGGGAAAATACGTGTCCAATTGATAGATGTACGAAAAACTTTAAAACCCATTTCGGCAAACAGTGCTATATCTTCTTTATAGCGATGATAAAAATCTATCGATACCTCGCCCGGATAGAACTTGCCATCTTCAGGCGCGCCAATATAGCCTACTGTAAGGCCTTTCTGGAAACACATTGCCAGATCGACACCTTTTCCATCTTTACGCCAGGCTCCTTCGGCCTGATTTGCTGCAATCGCTCCCCCCCACATGAAATCTTCCGGGAAACTATTAAGATATTTACCAATCATGCAATGCTCCATTATTTGAAAGTAAGTTTTAGGATTGAATGTATTTATCTCGTGAGAAATTAGGTAATATTCTCGGTGTTGGTAATATCCTCAAAACCAACGATAAACGCCACAATGAATGAAACAATAAATGCGACTCCTAAACCTGCAATCATCGCCACAATAGTGTCCTGGAAAATAGGTAGAGCAAGAATTGTTGAGCGTCCCATAACAAATGCTTTAGCACCCATTAATCCCGCAACTACGCCACCAGCGGCGCCCCCTGCCATCACACCATATAAGGGACGTTTTAGTTTCAGCATGAGTCCATAAATAGCGGGCTCTGATACGCCAGCAACAATACAGCCAAATCCAAGGCTCAGAGCTTCACCCCGCAGACTGGAATTACGAGTACGCAGTGCGATAGCCAGGCATGCGCCACCTTCCGATACGTTATGTAGGATAAGAGCAGGACGAAAAAAGCCATCAAAATGAGCAATCGCCAGACTTTGTACCATAAAAGGAGCAAAAAGGCTGTGCATCCCGGCCATGACTATAAAAGGCAGAACTGCGGCCAACACACCCAGAGCAATAGGGCCAATAGTATTTTGAATTATCACCAGAAAACTTACAAAATGAAATCCCGCCCAAGTACCTAATGGTCCCCATGCAACTAGTGTAATAAATGATGTTATTCCGACAGTCAGCATTCCGACCATGAACGATCTTAAAATCCCGGGCATAATACTATTTAGGAATCGTTCAAGGTAATACACAGTAATTGTCGATAGAATAACTGGGATAAATGAACCTGCGTAATTAATCAGTGGTACAGGAATTCCGAATAAATTTGTTTCAGCCCCGACTGTCACCAGGCCAGTAAAACCAGGAGAGAGTAGTACACAGGCAACAAGCACTGCATAGATCGTATTGCAACCTAATTTTCGTGATGCGCCGTAGGCCAATAGCACAGGCATAAAATAGAACGGCACATCAGAGATATATCCAATTAAAGTATAGGTTTGTGTGTCTTTAATGTCAGGAATAACCAGAGAGGTCAGAAGTAGCACTATTTTAAGCATCCCCCCGGCTACTAGCCCTACAATCATTGGGCTGACTGAAGCACCGAGGAAATTTACTACTTCCATAACTATTTTTTTGAAAGTCATGGCAGTCGGTTTTTTTGATTTGGTCGCCGCCTCAGCATGAACTCCTCCCGGATTGTCATTAAGAGGATAGTTATCAGTTATGGCTTTAAATGTTGGTGCCAGGTTTTTTCCCATGACGACCTGCTGCTGCCCCATACCGCGGGCTATACCTAACACACCGGATATGTTACGTAGCTCTTTTTCATTAACTTTTTCTTCATTTTTTAGAACAAAACGCAAGCGTGTCATACAGTGAGTAAGTGTTTTAACATTTTCTATGCCGCCGATGTTTTTAATTATTTCATCAGCTATTTTTCTGTAATCCATCGTGTTTACCTGTTCGGGTCGGAGTACGTGGTTGTGCTTATTTAAGAACTTATAGAAGTCGTCTGGGTTTTATAAGGCATAAGTATTGTTGTGTAAAGGCAATATATTTGATATAAAATATTTGCTTTTTGAATATTAGTGATGCAGGTAGCATTTTATGCAGTGAGATACTGAAAGCATTAAGTAATATGGTCGTAAGATATCTATATTGTGCTAATTGTTGAGATGATTGTTGAGGTTGAAAAATGAATTATGATGAGATATTGACGTTTCTGGCGATCCTTGATGGAGGAAGTATAGCAAAAGCTGCACAAACTCTTTTCATTAGCCAGGGCACGGCGAGTACGCGTATTCAACAATTAGAGCGACAACTAGGATTTGAGTTGTTTTATCGTCAAAAGGGCGTTCGGCATATTGTTTTAAGCCCACAAGGAAGAGAGTTCCTGCCGCTGGCGCGCCAACTGTATAAATTAAATCAAGATGCTATGCAGTTGAAAAGAAATAGTGAAATTACTGAGCTTAATATCACCGCATTGGATTTAATCAATAGTCTGGTTTTCTCTGGCGTTTATAAAGAGTTTATAAAAACACATCCCGATATTCTTTTGACCATTGGTACCCAGCATTCAAGCAAGACTTATCCGTTAATTGAACAGAGAGTATCAGATATTGGTTTTGTCTCTGGGAAATATAATTTCCCAAGTGTGCATATTACGCCTTTATACTCGGAAAAAATGGTATTTCTCTACCATCAGCAGCATCCCTTTGCTGTTTCGCAGAACGCCCAAGATCTGGATGTTGAAAACGAAATATATCTTGATTGGTCCAGGGAATTTCGATTGTGGCATAATCAATATTTCGATTTCACTCGCCATAAAAAAGTGACGCTGGGTACTGTTGTCATGTTGCCAAATTTTATCGGCGAACCAGAGTTATGGTCTATCGTTACAGAAGGGGTAGCAAAATATATTATAGACAAATTTCCCGAACTGGCTTTTTCCCATATATCTGCACCTCCGCCAGAGCATGTTATTTATGTCATCAAACATCGTTTCCTTGATGGGAAAGCGCTACGGGCATACCATGTTTTCATTGCTCGTGTAGTAGAGTTTATCTCCAGTACACCTTACCGGACGCTTTTGTACCGGCAGGCGTAATGATTAGGATGGTATCGGTATGCTTCCGCTTGTCGGGGATATCCTGAAGGACATGCCACGGAGCGGTGGCGCACGCGATTACAGCGCAACAATCTCCAGAGAGACAACCTGCTGCCAGCGTTCAACCTGTTTCTGCCGGGCTGCAGAGAGTTTACCGGTCGTCACCAGCAGCCATTTGCGATCCGGCAGGATCTCCGGCGCCAGGGTCGCGGGGGGAGAGGGAAGGATGTCGATGCGGTGGCCCTGACCGGTGCGTTTGAGCGCTTCGAGCCAGATTTCGCAGGCGTCCGTCAGGTGCCAGCCGGTGATCAGATAGTTATCGCCGGGCGCCTTTTTGTCCCCTTCGAGGCAAAAAGAGGTGTAGGCGATAATGATGCCGTCGAGGATTTCGCGTAGCGTCATGATGGCCGGTACGTTGGCGGAAACCTGGCTACGCAGCGGGCGCAGCACTTCGGTGACCAGCTCGGGGCGGGGGGATTCACGACCGGCGTCGTAAATCAGCTGGCGCAGGGATTCGATTTTCCCCTCTTTAAGCCGCTGGAGCATGCTCTCCTGCAAGGTGATCCAGTTATTCGTCCGCCGTGCGCCAGGGCGCGCCAGCAGGGGCTTTACCTGGCTGACAGGTACCCCTTTTTTTACCCAGTCGAGGATTTTAAGCGCCTGCTGGATATCGTCATCGTTATACAGGCGATGGCCACCATCGGTACGCTGTGGTTTAAGCAGGCCGTAGCGACGCTGCCAGGCGCGGAGCGTCGTCGCGTTTATACCGCAAAGCTGCGCAAATTCTCCGATGGAGTAGGTCATAAGGTACACCTGATAATCAACAATACTCTCAATAATATACTACGAATAGCGGCGGGTTGAGTGCATTCCACGCGTTTGCAAACCGTTAGCCTCGCCGGAACTTAGTGAAAAGAAAAAGGAGAGAACAAATAAATCGCCACCATCCCTGAGAGGCTGACGATCGTGCTGATGATGAATCGGGTTCTGAACGGCTGCTTTTGCGTTTTGTGGTGGAACAGCTGTTGGCCGGCTATCGCGCCAGCCCAGCCGCCCAGCACCCCGAACGCCAGCAATGTGGCTTCCGGTACTCTGCGCCAGGCCCTGCGCGCCGCCATTTTATCCACGCCGTAGATCGCCAGGGTCAGCGCGTTGACCAGCAGGAGCCAGGTAGCAAAGGGCCAGGCGGTAAAAATGCTGCCGACCGCTGCGAAAATCAGGAGCAAATAACAACATCGATTGAGATTTATCATATGAGCCGCGGTTATTTTTAGCGTGTATCGAAGCCGCATTATACGCATTACCCGCGGCGAGAAAAATCCGCTGCCCGCTTCGGATGGCGTGAGCTTATTGCGTCATTTTCCGGCTGGTGTACAACGTCACCCCGACCGCGGCAAGAAGCAGTATGCCGCTTAAGCCAAACGCGCTTTGCCACCCCAGGCGGTCAAATACCAAACCGCCCGTCGTCGAACCCAGCGCGATCGACAGCTGAATAACGGCAACCATCAGACCGCCTCCCGCTTCGGCGTCGTCGGGCAGCGTCCGCGCGATCCATGTCCACCAGCCGGTTGGCGCCGCGGTCGCCAGCATCCCCCACAGGCTTAACAGCACGGCAACGGTCCAGGCGTGGTGTCCTACCAGAAGCAACATGCCGGCGATGAGGGCCATCAATAAAGGGATGGTCATTAAGGTCTGATAAAACCGGGCGTTGAGGAGTGTTGAAACGCCCAGGGTGCCGATAAAACCCGCGACGCCGATAGCGAGCAAAATTAGGGACAGGCCAGAGGCGCTGACGCCGGTCACCGCTTCCAGAAACGGCCGCACGTAGGTAAATAAGGCAAACTGCCCCATAAAGAAGAGTCCGCAGGCCAGCAGACCGATCGCGACGATGGAATGTCTGAGCAGGCGAAGCACGGAGCCGCGCGGCCGGCTCGCTTTATCGCTTTCCATCGCAGGCAGGCTGAAGCACTGCCAGATGAACGCGACTATCGCCAGCGGCACGAGGCAAAAAAAGGCGCCGCGCCAGCCGACGGTGGCCCCCAGATAGCTGCCAAGCGGCGCGGCCACGACGGTCGCCAGCGCGTTGCCGCCGTTGAAAATCGCCAGCGCGCGGGGAACCTGGTGCACGGGGACCAGCCTGATGGCGGTGGCCGCCGACATCGACCAGAATCCCCCGATAACGATGCCAATCAGGGCTCTTCCCGCCATATAGATCGCATAGCTGTGGGCCAGCGCGACAATCATTCCCGAGACCGCCATCAGAACCGTCAGCCCCAGCAGAAGGTGTTTACGATTCAGACTTCCGGCAAGGTTAGAGATAGTCAGGCTGGTCAGCACCGCCAGGGCGCCGGAAATGGCAATGCCCTGGCCTGCCAGCCCCTCGGTGATGTTTAGCTCTCCGGCGATCGGCGTCAGCAGGCTGACCGGCAGAAACTCGGAAGCGATGAGGACAAAAACGCACAGCGTCATGGCAAAGACGCCGCCCCAATGGGCGTGCGGTTGAGGGTGTGGTGTACGACGACTCAGTGTGGACATGATAGGGGTATCTCTTTATTTTTCCGGCCAGATTCGGGTGCTGCCGGAGCGGACGCTATTCATTGAATAACGACTAAAGCGTGGGTAAACGTCATGCGCGGGCGAGAGCAAGCCGCCCGCGACGATCGGGCGGCTTCCGGCCGTTATCTCAGGTTGGTTTTGAAAAACTGTTCAAGTCGGGCAAACGGGATTTTACCGGCCGCATTGTCATAGAGATCGACATGGTTCGCGCCGGGGACAATCACCAGCTCTTTCTCTTTGCTGCCGATGGCCTTAAAGGCGTCTTCGGCAAAATAGCGTGAGTGGGCTTTTTCTCCGGTCACGATCAGCGTCGGGATAGTGACTTCACTGGCATAGCTCAGCAGCGGCATATTCATAAACGACAGCGGCATGGTTGCATTCCACGCGCCGGTTGAGTTCACGGAGCGGGCGTGGAAACCGCGCGGCATCCGGTAATAGTCAAAGAACTCTTTCAAAACCGGGTTCGGGTTGGCCGGTAAGGTTTCCGGCAGAATACGATCGCCTGCGCTGACGTGACCTTTCTGATCGACATAAATATCATGCCCGCCCGGCGCGAAGGTGCCGCTTTCCGCATCCTTCCAGCGCTGCGCGTTCAGATACTGCAAGACGGCGCGGCGATCGGCGGTAGTATAGCGGTCTTTACCGTCGCCAACGCCGTGGCCCATCGCGCGGCTCATGTCGTACATGACGCTGGTGGCCACCGCTTTCACCCGGGTATCCATCGCGGCGTCGTTCAGCGCCATGCCGCCCCAGCCGCAGATGCCGAGCAGGCCAATTCGGTTGCGGTCCACCTCGTTTTGCAATCCTAAGAAATCCACCGCCGCGCTGAAATCCTCGGTGTTGATATCCGGAGAGGCGACGTTACGCGGATGGCCGCCGCTTTCCCCCGTATAAGAAGGATCGAAGGCGAGGGTGACAAAACCCTGTTCCGCCAGGGTCTGCGCATACAGACCGCTGGACTGCTCTTTCACCGCGCCGAAGGGGCCGCTGACTGCAATCGCCGCCAGCTTGCGCTCGCCGCGATCTTTCGGAATGTAGAGATCGCCGACCAGGGTGATCCCATAGCGGTTCTGGAAGGTCACCTTACGGTGAGTGACTTTCGCGCTTTCCGCGAAGGTTTTGTCCCATTTTTCGACCAGTGAAACGGGCGCGTTTGGATTGGTTGTCCCGGCATAGCTCATGGTGGTGACTCCACTTAGTGACGCGCATAGCAGCATGGCAGGCATGGCGGCCGTCAGTTTTCTGGTAAACGCTTTCATTAATCATTCCCCTAAAACAGGTTCCAGATGCAGGTTTCATACGGACAACGCTGCTGTGCTTTGTTGCAATGCGCTGATTATAGTTAGCAGTCAGAGTGATGATTAGCGGGTGAAAAGTGCTAAGATTCATATCATATTGTTATAAATTACGGCGCAGGCGCGGGAGGAATCATGGCAAAACGGGAAAACTATAACGATCTGTACCTGTTTATGCTGGTGGTGCGGGAGGGCAGTTTTACCGCCGCGGCGCAGCGGCTTGGGCTGGCGCAATCCGGCGTCAGCCGTGCGGTACGTGAACTTGAAGAAAGGCTGGGGGTACAGCTTCTGGTGCGTACCACCCGTAAACTCTCGCTCACCCAGGCCGGCGAGCAGCTCTATCGAACCGTTGAATCCGGCTTTGATGCGTTAGATTCGGGGCTTTCCACTCTGGCGTATTACCGCAACACCCCCTCCGGTACCGTCCGCATCAATGCCAGCCAGCACGCCATTGATAAAGTGCTTCTGCCAAAGCTTTCGGTGTTCAAACAACGCTATCCCGATATCCGGCTGGAACTCATCAGTGAAAGCCGGTTTGTCGATATTATCGCGGAGCGATTTGATGCCGGGGTGCGTCTGGGGCCGGAAGTCGGCGGCGGTATGGTCGCGGTGCGCATTTCACCCGATATGGAGATGGTCGTTGTCGGCACGCCCGAGCATTTTCGCCGCTACGGTTTTCCGCAAACGCCGGCGGACCTGGTGGTTCATCCCTGTATCGCGTACCAGTTTGGCGACGGGACTATTTATGCCTGGGAACTCAATCAGGACGGTAAAAAAATCACCCACCGGCCGCAGGGACAGTGGGCCTTTGCCGACAGCTATATGGAAGCGAAGGCCGCCCGGCTGGGGTTGGGGCTGGCCTATGTCCCGCAGGAACTGGTTGCCGATGACTTAGAGCGAGGCGCGCTTATCAGAGTCCTGCAGCGTTACAGCCAGCGGCTGGAAGGCTCTTTTCTCTATTATCCCCATCGTAATGTGTCGCCCGCGCTGCGGGCGGTGATAGACACGCTGAGAATCTGAGCAAGCAGGACCCAGAGTGGGGCGCGGATCGTTGATCGGGTTTAAGGCAGTAACCTCAAGCATTTATCAATCACTGTGGTTTTACGCGGGGATGAGTGCCTTAATCCCGTTTTTCACAATAAGCTTTCTAACCACTCGGTAAACACCCGCACTTTGCGTGAGAGATGGCGGTGCGGATACAGAAGTGACAATTTGCGATCGGGGGTAGGGTTGTCAGGTAAGACTTCCACTAACAGGCCGCGATCGAGATAAGGCTGTAAAAAAACGTTCATTCCCTGTACTAATCCCAGCCCTGCCAGGCCTGCCGATAAATAGGTTTCAGAGTTATCGATGACCAGCTTGCCGGGAAGCGTCATTTCAACTGTTCCTTCTGGCGTCGAAAACGTCCACGGCATAATTTGTCGGCTGCTGCTGTTAATCCAGTTGATGGCCTGATGCTGCTGTAGATCCTCCAGCGTTTGCGGCACACCGTGGCTGGCAATATAGGACGGGCTGGCGCAGGTCGTCATTTTAATATTGCCTAACTTACGGGCGATATAGTCCCCGTCGTCCAGTTCCCCCACCCGCAGTAAGCAATCAAGACCATCGCGCAGCATATCCCGGCGGAGGTCTGAGCTACTGAGGATGATTTCGACGCCAGGGTGCTGGCGATAAAAATCAGGCAGATGGGGGACGACCAATAACGTCGCAAAAGCGACGGGCATATCCACGTGAAGCTGGCCGTGCAATACGCTATCGCTCCCAAACGACTCCAGCAGCGCATCTGCCTGGGCCAGTAAAGGTTTACTCTGCCGATAAAACGCTTCGCCGTCAGGCGTCAGGTTGATGCGCCGCGTTGTTCGCTGCATCAAACGCGTGCCGCAGTGCTGCTCAAGCAGCTGCAATGCCTTAGTGACGGCAGGACGATGAATCTGCAGGTTCTCCGCTGCCTGAGTAAAGCTACCGGACTCGACAATTTCAATAAAAATGCGAATCGATTCAAAGAGGTTTATTTGCATAGCGGGCTTCTTTTGCCGGGATCGGGATATCATATTGTTACTGATTTTATAATAGTGATGCACTTTTTTGGCTATTTTTCTAAATAATATAACGTCCTACACTCCTTCCATCATGAAACTGAACCGCTCCATAGCGCTATTGTGAAGGATATTACCCCATGAAAAATAACCGAATCTGCCAGATCCTGAATATAGAAAAACCTGTTATTCAGGGGCCGTTATCGTGGTTGACCGATGCCCGTTTAGTCGCCGCTGTCAGCAATGCCGGCGGGCTTGGTGTGCTGGGGCCGAATGCCGGTTTAACCGCTGAGACCGCGGTGTCCACGCCGGAAGAAACCGCCGAAAAAATGCGTGAAGAGATCCGCAAAACCAAACGGCTGACCGAAAAACCTTTCGGCGTGAACCTGATCCCCGCGGCTGAAAACGATATCTGGACCCCGCCTATTTTGCAGGTGATAAAAGAAGAGGGCGTCAGGGCCGTGGTGTATACCGGCTACGGTGAAGGGGCGCTCATACCGGCGCTGTTCAACGAATTAAAAGAGGCGGGCATTGCTATCATCTATCGCGATATTAACCCGACGCCTGAAAATACCCGCCTTGCTGAAGAAGCGGGTGCCGATATCATCGTCGCGACCGGCTTTGATGAGGGAGGAACATTGCCGGGGACCGCGCTGGGAACCTTTTCTATCGTGCCGCTGATCGCCGATGCGGTGAAGCGTGTTCCGGTGATGGCCGCGGGCGGTATTACCGACAAGCGCACCGCCAGAGCGGCGCACGCGCTCGGCGCTGAAGGGATATTTGCCGGTTCGGTTTTTATCGCGACGGAAGAAAGCAGAGTGCCGCGGTCGGTCAAAAATAAAATTATTGCCGCCAGTGGCCTGGATTTGCTGCTTTTCCGCACGCTGCCCCATTACTATCGCTCTCTGCCGGGCAAACTGGCCGAAAAACTGGTGGCGATGGATAAAGCCGGCGCCAGCAACGAGGCGCTCGGTGAAGCAATGGGGGGATTACGCGGCCTGCGCGTCGGCATGCTGGAAGGCAATGCCGATGAGGGCTATATCGCGCTCGGCACGGGTATCGGCAGCATCCGCAGCGTCAAAAGCGTAGCGGAAGTGGTCGACGCGTTAACCGTGAGTTAGCGCTCCCCAAGAGACGCAGGCCGTTCAGCTAAATCATCCGCTTGTTAGCGTGTCTGACTGAGAATAATACGGTCGAATATACGGTCGCCCAGCCAGACGCGCAGACAGATAAGCATTTTTGCAAACTTACCTGCGGCATAGCGCGTACGTGGGTTCTTACTGTTAATGGCGCTTGAAACGACATCCGCGATAACCTTCGGATCGCTGCCTGTCCCGTGCCCGTAAGTTTTTTTGATCGACGCGGCCACCATTTTCACCAGTTGGCCATAGGGGCCACTGTGTGAACGTTTGACGATGCTTTCGCTGGCAGCATCACCGAAGCCTGTCTCTATCACCCCCGGCTCGACGATCGTGACCTTAATCCCAAATCCGGCGACCTCCAGGCGCAGGCAGTCTGACCATCCTTCGAGCGCGTGTTTTGTGGCGTGGTACCAGGCACCAAGGATGCTGTACATCTTCCCTCCCATCGAGGAGATGTTGACAATATGCCCGCTACGTCTGGCCCGCATTGCAGGGAGCAGTAGCTGCGTCAGCCGTGCGGCACCAAAGAGGTTAACCTCAAATTGATAGCGTGCTTCATCAATACCGATCTCTTCTACGGGTCCATACAGGCCAAAGCCTGCATTATTGATCAGGACATCCACTCCCCCGGTTTGCGACAGAATGGCGTTTACACAGGAGACAATCTCCTCATCCCTGGCTATATCCATCCGTAACGGCTGTGCGCCAAGTTCGGCCAGATCGGCCATTTTATCGATGCTACGGGCGGCAACATATACCTGGTAACCATCCTGAATCAGGCGACGGGCAATAGCTTTACCCATCCCTGACGATGCGCCGGTGACCAGCGCGGTTTTCTTTTCCGGAGCGAACATAAAGACCTCGTTTCATGGACTGGCTACAGTTTGCCTGCAGACAGGCTCTTTTCATCTGGCCTTATGCGCCAGTACGCTTGCTAACGGCGCCATTCGCTTCAGATCAGAAAGGAAGCCGCCTTTTGTGGAAACGACAGGAGGTAACGCGATTCTTATGGCAAGTCGGTGCTTAACAACCGCGTCATCTCGTTTGTTTAACCTGAGGAGTTCTTTCCATTAAGACGCATGCTCCCTCTGACGGTTTCCGGCGTCTGTCCGGTCCAGGCCATAAATGCGCGATAGAAGGAGTTTGGATCTTCAAAGCCAAGCAGGAATGCAATCTCATAGCCGGAGAGATGGGTATGACTCAGATAGTGCCGCGCCAGGTTCTCCCGGCAAATATTGACCAATGTACGAAAATTTCCTCCCTCACTTTCAAGTCTGCGCTGAAGCGTACGTTTGCTCATACCGAGGCGCTCCGCCGTTTTCTCAATAGTGGCTTCGTTACCGGGAAGAAGCTCAAGAAGTACCGCCTGTACGCGTTCAGTTGTTGAGGCCGTTTCATCTAACGTGCTGAGACGGCGGCGCAGCTCTGGTTCAAATATTTGCCACATTCCTTCGTTCACCGTTAAAAACGGGCGGAGAGCATCAGCGGCGGAAAAGCTGATGGCCGGTTTTTCTCCATACGCTACGGCGGTACCGAAAAAGCGGGTAAGGTGGCCGTCCTGTATTCTGGCGGGAAGCTGAGGGAGCGTGACTTTCACTGCTGTGACCGGTTCGCGAGTGGCAAGTTTTAGCAGCCGCAGTAAGAAAGCAAGTTCTGCTATCTGCAGGGACGGAGGAATGTTTGTCGCTGACAGCCAGCGCGGTGAAACGGTAAGGATGCCGCTGTGTTCTACAACTATTTCCAGAACCATTGGGGCAATGAGTTGCTTATATCTGGCCAGTCGCTGAACTGCCTGCATCATGTTGGTGCTGCATAGTGCGGCGAAAAGCGGGGGATCAAAGATTTCAGCAGAGACTCTTTCTACCAGTGGTAAGGGAAAAGCAGGATCGTTTGTTTCTACCTCAAGGGCGCGCCAGAAACGAATATACTCCTCGATATTAAGGCCGCGCTCTGTCCTCGAAAACGTGTCGTCGGGCAATCCTGCTTTGCGTAGTAGATGTTGAGGCGCTAAACCCGCATCTTTTAGCAGCGCTTTCCAGCCGATATTGAGAGAGAAAGTACGGTTATGTGCCATTGTCAGGTTTCCGCAGGATGAGTGTTGTCAGGGAGCGAATCTTTTCCCGGCGAAGAGCATAACGTTTCAATCCTGGCGGTAACATTCATAAAGCGCCACAATTGTGGCAAATCACGCCAAATGAGAGGCGGCTGTACACCTTCCCGGGGTCATCGGGTCATCCTTGGGCGGCCTCTCCAGCCTGGGCCCTGGATTCATTCGCGTTACCAGCTCGCCAGCTGGCGAACATCGTGGCGTGAAAATAAAGCTTGCTATCAATCGCCATCTGTGTGATCAATAGCAAGTTGATTTACTACACAGATGCGGTAATAAACGGTTTAGCGAAGCAGTTCTCATCTCAAGCGTTATCCACAGATAATCCTTCTTTAGACTCTCCTTATCGTGATTAATTAAGCTCTGTGACGCGAATAATGTTAAAGTTTTTTGAACCTGCGACAACGATGACGGTCTAAACCCGAGTAGACAGGCTCAGAAGCTGGCGCAAACGGTGATAGTGAAGGAAAGTCCTTGTATCTCCCGTTTAGCGTGAAAAGTGCATAAGAGATAGCGTTATCCCAAAGCACACGATTATTTTATTGAAATCTACCGAACATTACGTGCCCTCGGGCAAACTAAGAAATTAACAACATTAAAAAATCGCTGGTGCAGTAATAGAGTTCAGTCTGAAGTGCGCTTCAGATGTTTCTATAAGAAGTAATGACAATGATGTCATTGTTATTCTCAACCATTCAGAGCAGCGTTTTTACGCTGTGACAGAAAAGCCGGGAAGGCGTTTTCTGTGAAATATGGCTAAATGTCCCTGCGGTAGAGAATGTTGTAGCAAAAAGAGGCTAACATCATGATTGACCACATTCATTTCAGATGCCCATGCTGTCATGGGTCACAGTACAGAACATCCACCTACGATGTTTCTGAAAAAAATCCGTTTGGCGCGAAATGCATTTTTTGTAAATCCGCAATGATTACATTTGATAACATCGCACCGCATATTTCCAGAAACTCGGCATCGCTGGCGTTACGGAAGTAAGAAAAGGCCCCGAAAAGGGCCTTTGATATCTGCAAATACCCTAAATAATTCGAGTTGCTTAAAGGCGGCCAGGGCGTGAGCTTCAAGAAGCATAGATAACGCCTTATCCCGGCGGCCCGTAAGGGCGAGACTCATGGATGAACCGAGTAACAAAGCCAACACATAAGCCGCTTGAAGTATGACGAGTATAGTAAGCATTATTACCATTTTGATCGGGCTGCCTGCGGGCAGCTTTTTAGTTTGTTTAAATTTAAATCACGCCGTACTTTTCTTCTCTTTGCCGATGTGCGTCAATGCGCAGCTACGCAATTCTTACGGAAATCTTGTTGCGTTCTATAATTCTTAAACCAGAACTAATCAGGTATTTCTATGCATATCCTACCGCCCGTCCGTCCGGAAGAGAGTATCCAGCGCTTAACGGCGCTCCTGACGCCAATTGCTGAAAAAATGGTCGTTGTGCCGCGGAAACGCATGACCTGGACGCATAAAAATCAACCGCAGTTGTTCCTTTTCCTTGACGGCGAGCTCTCCATACTCCGGGCCTCGGACGGTCTGTTGATTGTCACGGTTTACCACCCACACCTGTTTGGTATTGCCGAGATGATCCAGCCGGTACGCGGCCATCAGCTGCGTGCGGAAACCGAATCGACAATACTGCGCGTTGATGCGCAAAAAGCGATGGAAGCCTTTCGCCAGCACGGCGTTTGGGAAGACGTCGCCTCACTGTTGTCGTACCACACGGCTTATCTTTTCTATCGCGACGCGCTCGTCGTACAGCAGCGAACCTACGCCGTTATCCGCAATCATTTGCAGGAAATGGGCCAGCTACCCGAAGAGACCCGGATGCGGGTCTCTATCCTGGATTATATCCAGGAACGTACGCACTTATCACGCAGCAGTGTATTAAACGTGTTGTCGGCGTTAAAAAGTGGTAATTATATTGCTTTTAAACGGGGAGGGTATTTGACGGGGGTGAATAAATTACCCGAGCGTTTTTAGCGCTGGCAGTTTGTCCAAAATTAAATAATAAAACGATTATCAGCGCGACGTTAATATTCTATTGTAGGCCCACTTAACTTTTGACGATGACATTTATTCGACAAAGGGTCGACAATGGGATGATTATGAAGAAGACGCTTATTACGTTAATTATTGCTCATACTTTTACGGCGACTGCCGCTTTTGCTGCTGCGGAGACAGGGACCTGGTACGCGGGGTCTAAATTTGGCTGGTCGCACTACGGCGACTCCAGCACCGATCGGCAAGTCGATGTTGACCGTGATAACGTCGGCGGCGGTGTGTTTACCGGCTATCAGATTAACCCCTGGCTGGCGGTTGAAGGTGGATATGACTATTTAGGGAATATGGGCATCAATGGTCGCCATGGCGCAGCCGGTTCGCAAATGAAAAGTCAGGGGCTACAGCTTTCGTTGAAGGCCAGCTACAGCCTGACCAGCGACTGGGATCTGTACGGCCGGGCCGGCCTGATGGGCTACCGTGCGGAATCCGATGTGAATGGAAAAAATCGATTTGATACGGGCGTGCGTCCGGTGCTGGCTTTCGGTACCGAATATGCCTTTAATGACAGATGGTCGGGGCGCCTGGAGTACCAGTGGGTCAACAATGTGGGTAACGAAAACCAAATTGGCGTGAGCAGCGATGTGAGCTCCGTGATGGCCGGCATTAGCTACCGCTTTGGGCAATAAACGCATCGTACGGGAAGAGTCTCCTTTGAATAAAAGGGGCTCTTTATCTGCTAATGGTATACCTATGGTCATAATTACAGTATATAACTGGTAGCCACAGGACCCGATAAAGTGTGATCGTGATCAACATTGATAATCGCCAATGCCTTTAAATATGATACAGGGAAAATAAATGTAATATATTAATGGTGATTTTATGGCAATTAAGGATTTTTTTAAACAGACCACACCTGGACGCCGTCGTTATGGCGTAGCGTTATTTGTCGGGGTAGTGGCAGGGATTATGTCGGCATTTGTTAAATGGGGCGCTGAAGTTCCTTTACCGCCGCGTACTTTCTCCGGTGGCAGAGATGAATTTAACCCACCTTATCTTTTCTTACGCGACTATCTGGGCATTGACCCGACGCATACGGTTTATACTTTTTCCGAACACATCATCAATCCGGTGATGGTTACGCATATTATATTCTCATTGGTATTTGCCGTTGGCTATTGTGTCGTCGCGGAGGTCTTTCCGAAAGTTAAATTATGGCAGGGGGTATGGGCCGGGATTGTCGCAACTATCGCCGTACACTGGATTTCCTTTCCGTTACTGGGCCTGACCCCCTCTTTATTGAATATTCCTGCCGATGAATATATTTCGGAACTGGTGGGGCATATTTTTTGGTTCTGGGCCATTGAGATGATTCGTCGCGATCTTCGCAACCGCATCACCCACGAACCGGACGCTGAAGTGCCTCTTGACGCGCCGTTCAGATAATTAATCCCCACAGAGCCCGCGATCTCGCGGGTTGTGTGGGGCGGGACGTAGAGATCAGGACAGAGATGAAGGCATTGTATTCAGCGCGAAGTTGAGGATCTTCTCGCCATCAAATGAGGCATAGGGCAAGCTTTCAATCACGGCAATTTCTTGTGGTAAATGCAGTGCGCTAATAAATTGTTCAACCTTATACTGGATATGCGGTGCAACCAGTACGCCATCATAGGCAGGCGCGACGCTAAAGAAATTTTCAACCCCAACGGCGCTGATTAATAAATCTAATTGCCGATCGTCAGCAATTTTTTGCATTTTGCGGGCAATAATCCCTGCCGTTTCGCCAAACAGACAGCATATTAATAGTTTTTTCACGATTTAACCCTCGGTGAGATAGCGAAGCTACACTATTCCTCCTTTACTCACGAAAATGCGCGATGTATCAATATTTGAGGTTAATTTCTGCGGATATTTTTATTATGACGGAGAGCATCACAGATGCGAAAAACGTATGCCTCTGTGATGCTGTGAATGGCAGGGATGACTCTCAGGCTACCTTTTTTTACGTGAAATCAGGAAGCGATCGCCGGCTCGCGTGAGCTTCGTTCCATTTGTACAGTACTCGATAGCAAAATTAAAAAACTCATCAGAGTCGAGCTCGAAATCCAGTTCGAGTTTAATGGCGTCGCCGGACTGCAGAAGCTGCTTTGCCTGTTCCAGATTGCTGGCTTTTACTGTTCCCATCTCTTCACCTCGTTTTAGCGCTGGTGGCGTCCGGGGGCTATCCTACAGGCTTTGTTTTACGATCGCGTGACACGGCTTATTATTTGCGCTTTCTGCCGTTCGCCAGCCGTTGCCATCGCTATGGATAAGCCGATAGCGATGGTCCGGGGTTCAATCTCAGTCGACGTTATTGAAGTAGTCCCGCGCCGCCGCCTCAACGTTCTTTGCCTCAATGCCCGTTTTCTCGGTGATTGAGGCAATAAACGGTTTGAACTTCTCCGTCATCACATGACCTCCGTCCCAATGAGCGACATAAAAACGGCACTGATAACGATAAAAGTGGAGAGTTTTGTCTCCTAACGTGTAATACATATGAATCTCCGGTTCAGTATGTCGGGTGGACAACAACAAGCGATGAGCAAAGCACGCATCAACGGATTCTATCCTCCTCCCAATTTGCGGAAATTTCCAGCATGCCGTACAAAACCATCTGGAATACGTAGGGAGAGGCATTCTCCAGCCCCGTGCTATGCAACGCCTTACGCAAAATTCAGCGCAACTTCAACGGCTTCACGCCAATCTCCGACAGGCGACTTGAAAAACTCAGATGAACTATCGATACTGTATAAAAACACAGTATTATAACGGGTGAATCTATTATGTTGTTCTATAAACCGGTTGAGTTGCGTCAGATCGTGTCGATTCCGCTGTTTAGCGACCTTGTCCCATGCGGTTTTCCCAGCCCTGCGCAGGATTATATTGAGAAGGGAATCGATCTCAATGAGCTTTGTATCAGCCATCCCGCGGCAACCTATTTTGTCATGGCGACAGGCACCTCAATGGTGGATGCCGGCATTTATGAAGGTACGCTGCTGGTGGTGGATCGCGGTCTGAAAGCGAAACATGGGGATATCATCATTGCCTCAGTCGACGGTGAATACACGGTTAAGCGTCTTTGTACGCACCCCATCATGCAGCTCTTGCCGATGAACCCGGATTTTCCGCCAATTGTGCTGCGCAACGACGGTGAAGCGCTGGAGATTTTTGGCGTCGTCACTTTCAGCATCAACAGGCTCCGCTGATGTTTGCCCTGGTCGATGTGAATTCATTTTACGCCAGCTGTGAAATAGCCTTTCGCCCTGACTTACGCGGGCATCCGGTGGTGGTGTTAAGCAATAACGATGGCTGCGTCATCGCCAGAAACCACGAGGCGAAACTGCTGGAAATTCCAATGGGCGCGCCGTATTTCAAAGTGAAATCACAGTTTGAACGTCATCAGGTAGCGGTGTTTAGCAGCAACTATGCCCTTTATGGCGATATGTCCCATCGCGTCATGACGATTCTCGAAGAACTGGCGCCCGCGGTGTATCAATATTCCATTGATGAAGCGTTCGTAAATTTGACCGGGATCCATCGTTCTGAGGAGCTTGAGGCATTTGGTCGCCACGTGCGTAGTACATTACTCCAGAGTACCGGCTTGACGGTAGGGGTCGGGATCGGGCCGACGAAAACCCTGGCCAAGCTGGCGAATTATGCGGCCAAAAGGTGGCCAAAATTCGAGGGCGTTGTCGATCTCTCATTGCCGGCCAGGCAGAGAAAACTGCTGGAGAAGGTTGCCGTCGGTGAAATCTGGGGAGTGGGGCGACGCATTGCGAAAAAGCTCAATGATATGGGGATTACGACGGCTCTTCAGCTGGCCGAGACGCCCGCTCCGCTGATCAGAAAACATTTCAGCGTTGTAATGGAGCGCACCGTGCGGGAGCTGAGAGGCGAGCCGTGTCTTGAACTGGAAGAGTATATGCCGACTAAACAGCAAATTATCTGCTCGCGTTCCTTTAGTCAGAAGGTGATTGAATACGGGGCGATGCGCGAAGCCGTCTGCAGCCATGCGGTCCGCGCCGCCGAGAAGCTGCGCGCGGAGCACCAGTACTGCCGCTATGTTTCGGTCTTTGTGAAGACCAGTCCGTTCGCCGGTCATGAAGTCTATTACAGCAAAGACGCCGGCACGAAAATCCACATCCCGACGCAGGATAGCCGGGATATCGTCGCTGCGGCGCTAAAATGCCTGGATACTATCTGGCGGGAGGGATGCCGATATCAAAAGTGCGGCGTGATGCTGGGCGATTTCTTTAGCCAGGGGGTGGCGCAGTTAGGCCTGTTTGACGACTATCAGCCGCGAGCGAATAGCGAACAGCTGATGACGGTGCTTGATTTAGTTAACCGACGTGAAAAAGGCCAGCTCTGGTTTGCCGGGCAGGGAATCGAGCGCAGCTGGGAGATGAAACGGCATATGCTGTCGCCAGCCTACACCACCCGATTCAGCGATTTGCTGCGGGTGAAACTGTAGGCTGGTATGAAAGGGAGTGGTTATCCGGAGCGGCGCTCCGGACGACAAACCGTCAAACATATCGCGCAGCGCTTATTGCAGGCCCGCCAGTTCATCGGCGGTCAGCGCTAAAGTTTGCGTTGTTCCGCTTTCGGCAGACTGCGCTGCGGCTTCCAGTACCGCCATGACGGCGAGCGCTTCTAAGGGCGATACCGGGTTGCTGATTTTGCCGGTCAGCGCATCGCGGACGTGAATATAGTACTGCCGCTGATCGCCTCGTGGCGCGCTGATTTCACTGGCGCGCAGGTTGGCATCAAACACCGCCAGGCTATCGTCATCTTCGCCCCAGCTTTCGCTGCCCGGGACCACGCCCGCCAGCAGCTGGCTCTCCTGCTGGTCAGCGCGTTGTTTGACGACGCTACCTTTATCACCATGGACGGTAAAGCGGGATACGCCGCCCGCGACCAGCATGCTGCAGTGCAGAACCACTTTGTGCTGCGGATAGTTCAGCACCACGTGCGCCCAGTCGTTGATTTCCGCGCCTTCACGCAGGGTGGCGATATTTCCCTGCACCGACTGCGGCAGGCCGAACAGCTGCAGCGTCTGGTCGATCAGATGCGGACCTAAATCAAACCACAGGCCGCTGCCCGGTACGTTCTGCTCCCGCCAGCGGACGCGTACTTCCGGGCGGAATCGGTCGAAATGGGATTCAAAATGTTTAACTTTGCCGATGAGCCCCTGTTCGATAACCTGCTTCACGCCCAGATAATCGCTGTCCCAGCGGCGGTTATGGAATACCGACAGCACCCGCTGTTTCTCTTCCGCGAGGGCAATCAGTTCGCGAGCCTCCTGCATATCGAGGGTAAAGGGTTTGTCGACGACGACGTGCTTGCCGGCGTGTAAAGCCAGACGGGCAAGCGGAGCATGGGTTGCGTTAGGAGAGGCGATAACCACCAGATCGACATCCGGATGCTGGATGGCCTCTTCAGGCGATGCGATGACGGTGACGTCTGGCAGGTCACGTTTCACTTTCTCTTCATCACGCGAGGCGACAATCGCCAGATTCAGGCCGTCGACGGACTGGATCAGCGGGGCGTGAAAAGTTTTGCCGACGAAGCCGTAGCCAATCAGGGCAATATTAATGTTCTTACCGGTAGTCATAAGCATCTCCGCGTTATTAAGCATCAGCGATATGGAGCTGTATTGAGTCGTTATCCTTCAGTTCGTCCCAGGGGCGATCGAGGAAGAGCTGATGGATGTCGGCGAGTCCGGCAACCAGCCAGGGTTCGCAGTGATTCAGTTTCATATGATCGGCCACCAGCCAATGTTCCGCGCTGGCCGCCAGCATGGCGCGCTTGACTTCAGCATCCGCCTCCTGACTGGCGCTGAGGCCGAGGTCGGCGTGGAGCGCGCAGGTGCCGAGAACAGCGATATCCGCCCGATAGCGTTCCAGCAGCGAAACCGTAGCGCTACCGGCAAACAGGCGCTGCTGCATATCCCATTTCCCCCCCAGCAAAATAAGCTGAATATCCGCACGGGTGCTGAAGTGCTGGGCAATATCTAAAGAGGGGGTGATGACCGTCATTGGACCCTGTATCTGGGTGGCGACAGCCAGCACGGTGCTCCCGGCGTCAAGAAACAGCGTGGATCCGCCGGGGATCTTCTCCGCCACCATTTTACCTAAGCGCTTCTTGGTATCCGGTAGCAGGGTGTTCCTGTTCTGCCGATTCATGGCGGAGAGATTGAGCGCGATAGCGCCGCCGTGGTTTTTCTGGGCGAGCCCCTGTTTTTCGAGGTCGCTAAGATCGCGGCGCAGCGTATCTGCAGAAACCTGCAGTCTGTCTACCAGCTCACTGATCGTGATCTGGCCTTTTTCACTAAGGATCTCAATGAGATATTTTTGCCTGGCCGTTTTATGCATCGTTTGAACCCGCAAAATGCTGCAATAACTTGCATAATACAGCATTTTGCGGAAAAAGAAATCTTCACAACGCGCGGCCGCGGGGATGAGTTAATGAAGACTTTTATACGGGATGGCTAGATCAAGGGCTGAAATCACCGTTTGAATCCACGTGACGTCGAGGCGATAAGTCGGGATTGCAGAAAAAGACAAGAGATGAATAGTCTAAAATGATACCGAGAAATAACTTGAGTTAATGAGTGTGTTTATATCAAAATTCACTATCAGCAGCGATAGCGCTGGTTTTTGCTAGCGCTTCGTCGTGAGCTGGACTTGCTGGCGACGGTCCGGTTGGCAGAAATATAATTCATATGGATGGCATGACGTTTTCTCACTATTTCCGTTTGGGTTGAATGCTGAAAATATTAATCCCGGATGGGCACCTCGAAGTTAATTGGTGAGGGGAATGCCCGTCACGCCAGATAGCTATTTTACTTAAAGTTCGTTGAGTGCCCGTTCTCAGGTCAAAAAATAATGTTTATTTATATCGTGTTTTTTAAAACGACGATAGCTGTACTGTGCGTATCGTTAGCTATCTGGATAATACTTGATTTACTTTCGTCAGCAGGCTAAATCGATGTTGAATATTGTTATTAAAAATAATAACCAGTTCTTTAATTTGGGATTTCATTTTTTATTGCAAGCGCTCTTCCCGGAATACTCGTTCTCTACACAGGTCACCGCATCGCTTAACGAAGAGCTCGTGCGTGATGCAGACGTCGTCGTACTGGATTTATGTCGCGGAGAAGAGTTCGTATGTCATCCAGAGTTGTTAAATCGTAAACCGGGATTGCTGATCGGCGTGGTTGCCAGGCTAAATTATCGAGGGAGAGGCGCTTTGCCGCTCTGCTTGAAGGAGATAGTTTTTGTTGGGCGCGATGAGAAGCTCTCGCAGGTTATTGCGAAAATTAAACTTTCATGGGTTCTGACACCTCCGTCAGCAAAAGAAAAGCTGGCGCTCCGGTGCGATAGTTGCCCGCAGAGGACGCTTTCCCCGCAGCAGAGAATCATCGCGGCGGCAATTTATCAGGGGTTAACGGTGAACACGATTGCCAGAAAGCTATCGCTTTGCAATAAAACGGTTTTTGCCCACAAGCGTCTTATTATGTCTAAATTCGATCTACGCAATGATTTAGACCTCGTACTATTGCTGCGTCATCTGGATAACGCACGCTGGATTGCGAAAGATAATTCTTAAACTTGCAAACCGGCAAGATCGCTCTATTCTTATTTTGCTTACTAAAATGGAGGAAAAAGCAATGTGTACCAATTTGCATGACAACGCTCGTCAATACGCAGAAGAGAAAAAATGAACGGCTCCTGCTAGCCTGCCTTCCCGTCAGCCCAGCGTCTGGCGGCAGGTGATAATGCAGGCTAGACACCGTATTGCAAAGTTCATCAGCAACCCGCCGCCGGCGGGTTCTTTTTTTCAGCCCTCCCGCTTTTCGCCAGTGAATTCAGCAGCATGCCCTGATTAGCTCTTGCGTAACCGTCGCGTAAGGCTAGACTACGGAAATGTGCATGAGTTAACGGAGGTCCAGTGGACGCCATTAAGGGATCGGAACTGAACGTGCCGGATGCCGTTTTTGCATGGGTGTTCGACGGGCAGGGCGGCGTAAAGCCGTTGGTCGATAGTGACACCATTGATAAAGAGCATCCTTGTTGGCTGCATCTCAACTATACCCATGTGGATAGCGCGGAATGGCTGGCATCGACGCCGCTGCTGCCCAATAACGTGCGTGACGCGCTGGCCGGGGAGAGCACTCGTCCGCGAGTGACGAGGATTGGCGATGGGGCGTTAATCACGCTGCGCTGCATCAATGGCAGTACCGATGAGCGCCCGGACCAGCTGGTCGCGATGCGTCTTTATATGGATGAGCGCTTGATTGTCTCCACCCGGCAGCGCAAAGTCCTGGCGCTCGACGATGTACTCGGCGATTTGCGCGAGGGCAACGGTCCGGTTGACGGCGGCGGCTGGCTGGTGGAGGTCTGCGATGCGCTGACCGATCACGCCAGCGAGTTTATCGAGCAGCTTCACGACCGGATTATCGATCTGGAAGATGATTTATTGGATCAGCAGGTTCCGCCGCGCGGTTTCCTGGCGCTGTTGCGTAAACAGCTTATCGTCATGCGCCGCTATATGGCGCCGCAGCGCGATGTGTATGCCAGATTAGCCAGCGAGCGTCTGCCGTGGATGACGGACGATCACCGGCGCCGGATGCAGGACATTGCCGAACGTCTGGGGCGAGGTCTGGATGAGATTGATAGCTGCATCGCCCGCACGGCGATTATGAGCGATGAGATCGCGCAGATTATGCAGGAGTCGCTATCGCGAAGAACCTATACGATGTCGTTGATGGCCATGGTTTTTCTGCCCAGTACCTTTTTAACCGGTCTCTTTGGCGTCAACCTCGGCGGCATTCCCGGCAATAGCTGGCATATGGGTTTTGCCATTTTCTGCCTAATGTTAGTCGTTCTCATTGGGGGTGTTACATGGTGGTTGCATCGTAGTAAATGGCTGTAAAGAATCGTCTTTTGTCGCGATGATGATGGTGAAAACCCGGCAATGTTTGAGCGAAATCAATAAACCATCTACCCATTCAGGGCAATATCTCTCTCGCAGGTGAATGCAACGTCAAGCGATGGGCGTTGCGCTCCATATTGTCTTACTTCCTTTTTTGAATTACTGCATAGCACAATTGATTCGTACGACGCC
>Ga0058694_1000156_pt1 | contig 42272 bp, 34 predicted proteins | sample AgamicOrSfrz_FD_55041 | JGI IMG/M metagenome (GOLD analysis project Ga0058694, IMG submission 55041) | Agave microbial communities from Guanajuato, Mexico - Or.Sf.rz | ecosystem: Host-associated > Plants > Phyllosphere > Phylloplane/Leaf | place: Guanajuato, Mexico | collected 2012-05-30 | reverse complement strand
TGGAGCATCGCCTCGTCCTCCCGAAAGGACCTGGTGGATGCTCCTCATCCCACCAGCCGGCCGCGAGCGCCCGACACCCCCCAACCGAGATCTGTGGACAACCCACCCGCGGCGAGCGGCGCCCCTCAGCCCTGCGGCGGCTGCACGATCCAGATCCAGTTCCCGTCCGGGTCGTTGACCGAGAACATCTTCGGCACGGGTCCCTCGCCGCCCATGACGTCGCCGACGGTGACGCCGTCGAGGCCCTGGAGTCGGGCGCGCTCGGCATCGACGTCCGGGGTCTCGACGCCGACGGCGCCACCACCCGGCTCACCGCCCATCGGCGGGTTGAGCGCGAGCGTGGCCTCGGATCCGGGCGGTGCCACCTCGACCCAGCGGCCGCCCTCGTTGCCCTCGCCGAAGGAGACGTCGGTGCGCTTCTCCCAGCCGAGCTTGTCGGTGTAGAACGAGACGGCCGCATCCTGGTCCGCGACCGTGAACATCGCCGTGGCGATCTTGTTGACGTTGGTCATGCTGCGAGCATGACCCCGGGGGCCGCGGCCCGGCAAGGGGCGCCGTGAGCGCCCTCAGACCGCGTCATCACCGCCCGCACGAGCCCGACGTACCGCATCGTCCGCTCAGAGTCCCAACGCGGTCCCGCGCAGCGCCTCGACGGCTTCGCGCGACCCGTCGAAGGAGAGCCCCTCGACGGCGGACCGGCCGAAGAGGAACAGCGTCAGCTCACCCACCGGACCCGTCACGATCACCGGGTCGTCGCCGCCTCGCAGCGTCGTGGACCGGGCGCCGTCGGAGATGACCACCGGTACGCCGGCCGGTCGCACCAGCGCCCGTCCGATGAAGGCGAGCGAGCGCCAGAGCACCGCCTCCCCGTCGGCGTCCAGCGACCGCTGCGTCCACGAGGGCTGGGCGCGACGTACGTCCTCGTGGTGGACGAAGAACTCGGCCGAGTTCATCAAGGCGTCGAGGCCGGGAAGGCGCAACGGCGGAGCGGGCTTGCGGAGCAACTCGACCGAGGCGGTGAACGAGCGAGCCGCGAGCCGGTCGGTGGCCTTCTGGGTGATGCGCCGCAGGCCGGGGACGACGATGCCTCCGGCGGCCCATGGCTGCCGCTCGCGCACGAGGAGGTGGGCCACCAGGTCGGAGACGGCCCAGCCGGAGCACAGGGTGGGGGCCGAGGGGCCGACCGTCAGCGCCAGGTCGCACAGGGCGAGCCGCTCACGGCGCGCGAAGGAGGAGGTCACGAGCGCCCACCCTAGGATCAACACCGTGGAGCGCGCGAGCACGATGGACGGGTTCCGTGTCCTGTGGGTCGCGATCCGGCGCGAGCCGTGGATCTTCACGCTGAGCACTCTGGGCAGCGCGCTCTTCGGCGCCCTGACCGTGGCCGACGCATGGGTGCTGGGCTGGTCGACCGACCACGTGATCCTGCCCGCGTTCCGGGATGGGCGGATCGGCAGGGGATGGCTGGTCGCGGTGGTCGCGCTCTTCGTCGCGGTCGCGATCGGCCGCGCGGTCGGCGTCGTGGCCCGTCGCCTCGGCGCCGGCCTCATGCAGTACCGCATGCAGGCCCACACCCGGCGGGCCGTCACCCGCAAGTACCTCGAGCTGCCGATGAGCTGGCATCAGGCGCACCCCACCGGTCAACTGCTGAGCAACGCCAACTCCGACGTCGAGGCCGCCTGGGGGCCGATCGCGCCGCTGCCGATGGCAGTGGGCACCATCGCGATGATGGTCATCGCCGTCGTCCAGATGTTCTGGGCGGACACGGTGCTCGCCGGGATCGGCCTGCTGGTCTTCCCCGCGGTGATCCTCACGAACCTCGCCTATCAGCGCCGCGCGAGCCCGCTCATCACTCGCGCCCAGCAGCTTCGCGCCGAGCTCAGCGAGATCGCTCACGAGTCGTTCGACGGGGCCATGGTCGTCAAGACGCTGGGNCGCGAGGGTGAGGAGACCACCCGCTTCGCCGCCAAGGCNCGCGAGCTGCGCGACGTCAACATCCGCTCGGGNCGCATCCGGGCGGCNTTCGACCCGACCCTGGCCGCGCTGCCCGACCTGGGCGTGCTGATCGTGCTNGCCGTCGGCGTCGTACGCGTCCTGCACGGNCACGCCCAGCCAGGTGATGTCGTCCAGGTCGGCTACCTGCTCACCATCGTGGCCTTCCCGATCCGCTCCCTGGGCTGGGTGCTGGGGGAGTTCCCGCGCAGCGTCGTCGGCTACCGCCGGGTCAGCCGGGTGCTGCGGGCCACCGGAGGCCTCCAGTACGGCGAATCCCGCCTGCCGAGCGGCGACGCGGCGGGAGCGCGGCTCGACGTCGAGCACGTCGCGTTCGCCTACGAGCCGGCCGCACCGGTCCTGGCGGACGTCACGTTCAGCGTCGACCCCGGTCGCACCGTCGCGATCGTGGGACCCACCGCCTCGGGCAAGTCCACCCTCACCACCCTGCTCAGCCGGTTGGTCGATCCCGACGCGGGCCGCATCTTGCTCGACGGCACCGATGTCCGCGCGCTGGCCACCGGCGAGCTGGCCATGACGATCGCGGTGGTCCCGCAGACCGCGTTCCTCTTCGACGACACGGTCCGAGGCAACGTCACCCTCGGCGCGGACATCGACGACGAGGATGTGTGGGAGGCGCTGCGCACCGCGCAGGCCGACGGGTTCGTCGCCGCACTGCCGCACGGGCTCGACACCCGGTTGGGGGAGCGCGGAGCCAGCCTCAGCGGCGGACAGCGGCAGCGGCTCTCGTTGGCCCGAGCGCTCGTGCGCCGACCGCGCCTGCTCGTGCTCGACGACGCCACCTCGGCGGTCGACCCCGAGGTCGAGCAGCGGATCCTCGGCGCGCTGCGGGTCTCGACAAGCTCGACCACCGGAACGGGCTCGGCCACTGGAACAAGCTCGACCGCCGGGACGACGCTCGTGGTGGTGGCGTACCGGAAGGCGACCATCGCGCTCGCCGATGAGGTCGTCCATCTCGACGGCGGCCGGATCGCGGCTCGGGGCACCCACGAGGAGCTGTTGGCGACCAGCCCGGCGTACGCCGCCCTGGTCAACGCCTACGAGACCGAGCCGCAGAGCGAGGTGGTCGAGTGAGCACCGTCGTCACCGGCGAGGAGCTCGGCGGCATCGAGACGATCCGGCGCGGGGTGCACCATTCCCCGGAGCTGGTCCAGGGCATCGGCTGGACACTGACCCTGGCGGTGATCGCGAGCCTGGGCCAGGTCATCGTGCCGGTCGCCGTCCAGCAGACCCTCGACCGCGGGCTCAACCACGCCGGCGGCCCCGACGTGCGCTTCACCGCGTGGATGGGGCTGATCGCGGCGGTGGCGCTGATCGGGGCGAGCTGGGCGTCGTACGCCATGACCGCGCGCCTGTTCACCGCAGCCGAGAGCGGGCTGGCGACGCTGCGGAGCAAGGCGTTCCGGCACGTCCACGACCTGCCGATGCTCACCCAGAACACCGAGCGCCGCGGCGCGCTGGTCTCGCGGGTGACCAGCGATGTCGACCAGATCAGCCAGTTCGTCGTGTACGGCGGCCTCCTCCTGGTCGTCTCGGTGGGCCAGATGCTCATCGCCAGCGTCGTGATGGTCATCTACTCCTGGCAGCTCGCCCTGGTGGTGTGGGTCTGCTTCGTGCCGCTGTTCGCCAGCCTGCGGTTCTTCCAGCAGAGACTGTCGGCGGCCTACACCCACGTCCGCCGTCAGGTCGGGACGCTGCTCTCGGCGATCAGCGAGCCGGTGGTGGGGGCGGCGGTCGTGAAGGCCTATGGCATCGAGGCGAGGACCCAGCAGCGGATCGACGAGGCGGTCGAGGCGACGATGCGCGCGCAGACGCGGGCGCAGGCGTTCACCAGCGTCTCCTTCAGCCTCGGCGGCCTCTCGGCAGGGCTGGCCAANGCCGGAGTGGTCGTGATCGGCGTNCTNCTGGGCATGGCNGGGCACCTGACCAGCGGCAAGATCCTGGCGTTCGCCTTCCTCGTCACGCTGTTCGTGGGCCCGGTGCAGATGGGCACCCAGATCCTCACCGACGCCCAGAACGCCATTGCGGGCTGGCGCCGGGTGATCGGCATCCTCGACACGCCCGCCGACCTCATCGACCCCGGCCCCGACGGCGAGGCGCTGCCCCGTGGTCCGCTCAGCGTCGAGCTCGATCACGTGACGTTCGCCTACCCGGACGGCGCCCCGGTGCTCCACGACATCACCGTGCGGATCGAGCCCGGACGGCGGGTCGCGGTCGTCGGCGAGACCGGGTCGGGCAAGTCCACCATCGCGAAGCTGGTGACGCGGCTGATGGACCCCACCGACGGGACGGTCCGCCTCGACGGCGTCGACGTACGCCGGATCAGTGGTGCGAGCCTGCGCCGCAGCGTCGTCCTGGTCCCGCAGGAGGGCTTCCTCTTCGACGACACCCTGGCCGCGAACGTCCGGTACGGCCGACTCGACGCGACGGAGCAGGACATCCTCGATGCCGCCGCCGAGCTCGGCCTCGGCGATTGGCTGGCGGGCCTCCCGCAGGGCGTCGGGACCCGCGTCGGCCAGCGGGGCGAGGCGCTGTCGGCGGGGGAGCGACAGCTGGTCGCGCTGCTGCGCGCCCAGCTCGCCGACCCCGACCTGCTCGTCCTCGACGAGGCCACCTCGGCCGTCGATCCCGCCCTGGAGATGCGGATCGCGCGCGCCCTCGAGCGCCTGATGAGCGGCCGCACCAGCATCACCATCGCCCACCGCATGACCACCGCCGAGAACGCCGACGAGGTCGTCGTGGTCGCGCACGGTCGGATCGTGCAGCGCGGCCCGCATGCCGACCTGGTCCGGCAGGCCGAGAGCGTGTACGCCGGCCTGCACGCGTCCTGGGTCGCCCAGCAGGGGAGAATGGACGCGTGACCAGCTCCGGAGCCACCCTCGACCCGCAGATCGCGGCCCGCCTCAAGCGCACCGCGGACGGCCTGGTGCCGGCGGTGGTGCAGCAGCACGACACCGGTGAGGTGCTGATGCTGGGGTGGATGGACGACGAGGCGCTGGCCCGCACGATCGCCACCGGGCGGGCGACGTACTGGAGCCGCAGCCGCCAGGAGTACTGGATCAAGGGCGAGACCTCCGGCCACGCCCAGCACGTCCTCGAGGTACGCCTGGACTGCGACGGCGACACCCTGCTGGTCAAGGTGGACCAGGTCGGCGCGGCATGCCACACCGGCGACCGGACCTGCTTCGACGCGGACCTGCTCTATGGGTGAGGTCTCGACAGGCTCGACCACCGGGGACGGCTCGACCACCGGGGACGGCTCGACCACCGGGGACGGCTCGACCACCGGGCGACGCTCGTTCTGGCCGACCGTGCTGCTCGGCGCGGGCGGCGCGGGCCTGGCGGCGTACGCCGGCAATCACGCGTGGGTCTCACTCACCGGCGGTGAGTTCTCCTACAGCGCCCAGGGCCCGGCGACCGCCAATCTCGACAGCCCCGCCACGACCGCGCTCGGACTCGTCGGGCTCGCCGCCTGGGGGGTGGTGCTCGTCACGCGCGGCCGGGTGCGCCGCGCCGTCGCCGTCCTGGGCGGCCTCGCCGTGCTGGCGGCCGTCCCGAGTGTGTGGGCGACCCCCTCCCACCTCCTCTCCACCCATCCCGGCAGCCACGGCACCGCCTGGCCCTGGGTCGCGCTGGTCGGCTGCCTGCTCGGTGCGGTCGCCGCCGTCATCGCCGTACTGAAGGCGCCGCGATGGCCCGAGATGGGCAGCAAGTACGACGCCCCCACCGGGGCGCCGAGCGCCCCCGCCACCCGTCCGAGCCTCGAGGAGCAGAGCAGCCTCGACCTGTGGAAGTCCCTGGACGAGGGCCGCGACCCGACCCGCGAGCAGGACTGACCGGGAGGACTGAATAGACTCAGTCCAGCATCACGCCCGACCAGCACCCGAGCAGCCCACCAAGGAGCACGCATGTCCGACAACCACGGCAACACCCCGGCTGCCTGGAGCGCCGTCGTCGTGGCCCTCCTCGGCTTCCTGGTCGGCAGCATCGGGCTCATGCTCACCCCGATCAGCTACGTCATCTTCTGGATCGGCGTTGTCGTGGTCGTGGCCGCGGGCGTGCTCTTCGTCGTGCTCTCCAAGCTGGGCTACAACACCGAGTCGCACTGACGCCGATGGGCGCCGCGCTCGCCGTGGTGGTGGCGCTCACCCTCGCCCGGAAACCCGCCGTTCGGAGCGTGGTTCGAGCGTGAATCCGGACTGATCCGGTCGGCCCGACACGACCAGGGTGGTGATCNGCCNNGGAGCNCTCGCTCATGCCCGAACCCTNGGGGCGAGACTCGATGTGCGAGCCGATTTGCCGCGTGACACACTCTCTTGCAGCACCACGAACGGGAGGCAGTCCATGTCTGACGCCGGCGTACTCGGCGACATCGTCGCCGGCGTCCGCGAGGACCTGCAGGCCCGCAAGGCCGTGGTGAGCGTGGCCGACCTGCGTGCGGCCCTCGCCGATGTCGATGCCGCGCGCGACCCGATGCCGCACCTGCGTGGTGTCGGCAGCAGCGTCATCGCGGAGGTCAAGCGGCGCAGCCCCAGCAAGGGCCACCTCGCCGAGATCCCCGATCCCGCTGACCTGGCCCGGCAGTACGCCGCCGGCGGGGCAGCGGTGATCTCGGTCCTCACCGAGCAGCGTCGCTTCGGTGGCTCCCTGGACGACCTTCGCGCCGTGCGCGCCGCCGTCGACGTACCGGTCCTGCGCAAGGACTTCATCGTCGAGGAGTACCAGCTGCTCGAGGCCCGCGCCGCCGGCGCCGACCTGGTGCTGCTGATGTGCTCGGTGCTGAACGAGGACGCCGAGCTGCGGCGGCTGCACGACGCCGCCCGGGAGCTCGGGCTCACCCCGCTGGTCGAGGTGCACGACGAGGACGAGGCTGAGCGTGCGGTGGCCCTCGGGGCCGAGCTCGTGGGGGTCAACGCCCGCGACCTCAAGACCCTCGAGGTGGACCAGGCCGTCTTCGGCCGACTGGCCCCTCAGATCCCCGAGGACCGGGTGAAGGTCGCCGAGTCCGGCATCTTCTCCGCCGCGGACGTCCAGCGGTACGTCGACGAGGGTGCCCGCGCGGTCCTCGTGGGCGAGGCGCTGGTCAAGGACGGCGATCCCGAGACGGCTGTGAAGGCGATGACCGGACTGGTGAAGCAGTGACGACCCACCTGAGTGAGACGACCAGCTACGACGCCGACGCGCTCGGCTGGTTCGGCGGCCCCGCCGAGGGCTTCGGCGGCCGGTTCATGCCCGAGGCGCTGATCAAGGCGCTCGACGAGCTCGACGCGGCGTGGGCGGAGGCGAAGCAGGACCCGGAGTTCGTCGCGGAGTTCGACGCGATCCTGCGCGACTACGCCAACCTGCCCAGCCCGCTCTACCACGCCCAGCGGCTCAGTGAGCGGGTCGGCGTGCGGATCCTGCTCAAGCGCGAGGACCTCAACCACACCGGCGCCCACAAGATCCGCAACGTCCTCGGTCAGGCGCTGCTGACCCGCCGGATGGGCAAGACCCGTGTCATCGCCGAGACCGGCGCCGGTCAGCACGGCGTGGCCAGCGCGACGGCGGCGGCGTACTTCGGCCTGGACTGCACCGTCTACATGGGCAAGGTCGACACCGAGCGACAGGCCCTCAACGTCGCGCGGATGCGCCTGCTGGGCGCCGAGGTGATCGCTGTCGACTCCGGCAGCGCGACCCTCAAGGACGCCATCAACGAGGCCCTGCGCGACTGGGTGGCCAGCGTCGATCACACCGCCTACCTGTTCGGCACCGCGGCCGGCCCGCACCCGTTCCCGACCCTGGTGCGGGATCTGACCCGCGGGATCGGCGACGAGGCCCGCCAGCAGTGCCTGGAGCAGTACGGCGCCCTCCCGGACGCGATCGCCGCGTGCGTGGGCGGCGGCTCCAACGCGATCGGGCTGTTCACGGCCTTCCTCGAGGACCCCAGCGTGCGGATCTTCGGGTTCGAGGCCGGGGGCGACGGTGTCGAGACCGGGCGGCACGCCGCCACCATCCACGCCGGGGACCAGGGCGTGCTCCACGGGGCGCGCACCTACGTGCTGCAGGACGAGGACGGCCAGACGATCGAGTCGCACTCGATCTCGGCCGGCCTGGACTACCCCGGGGTCGGGCCGCAGCACTCGTGGCTGGCCAAGAGCGGCCGGGCGACGTACGAGCCGGTGACCGACACCGAGGCGATGGACGCCATGGCGCTGCTGGCGCGCACCGAGGGCATCATCCCGGCGATCGAGTCCTCCCACGCCCTGGCCGGCGCGCTGCGGATCGCGCCCCGGCTGCGCGAGGAGATCGGTCCCGACGCGACGCTCCTGGTCAACCTGTCCGGGCGCGGCGACAAGGACATGGGTACGGCGATGGAGTGGTTCAGGCTCGGTGAGCCCGACGAGGAGACCGGCGACGTGACCTCCGGTGACGAGGCGGGACAGGGGAGCGGCGCATGACCGGCTCGAGCACCGCCTTCGACACCGCCCGCGCGGAGGGCCGCGCCGCCCTGGTGGGCTACCTGCCCGCGGGCTTCCCCGACGTCGAGGGGGCCATCGAGGCCCTCAAGGCGATGGTCGACGCCGGCTGCGACGTCCTCGAGATCGGCCTGCCCTACAGCGACCCGGTCATGGATGGCCCCACCATCCAGGCCGCGGCCCAACAGGCGCTCGACGGCGGTGTCCGCACCCGGGACGTCCTGCGCACCGTCGAGGCCGTGGCGGCGACCGGCGTCCCCACGCTGGTGATGACCTACTGGAACCCGGTGGAGCGGTACGGCGTGGAGCGGTTCGCGGCCGACCTCGCCTCCGCCGGCGGTGCCGGACTCATCACCCCCGACATCACCCCCGACTACGGCCAGGCCTGGATCGCCGCCGCCGACGAGCATGACCTGGACAAGGTCTTCCTGGTCGCCCCCAGCAGCACCGAGGAGCGGATCGCGATGACGACCGCCAGCTGCCGGGGCTTCGTCTACGCCACCGCCGTCATGGGCGTCACCGGCGCGCGCACCACGACCAGCGACCTGGCCGGCCCGCTCGTGGCCCGCACCAAGGCCACCACCGCGCTGCCCGTCGGCGTCGGCCTGGGGGTGAGCAACGGGGCCCAGGCCGCCGAGGTCGCCTCCTACGCCGACGGCGTCATCGTGGGCAGCGCCTTCGTCAGGGCCGTCCTGGACCACCCCGGCGACCGGCGCGGCCAGCTGGCTGCGCTGACCCGGCTCACCGAGGACCTGGCCTCCGGCGTACGGGGGACGGTGGATGCGTAAGGCGCTCGTCGCCGCGCTCCTCGCGCTCGGCCTGCTCACATCGGGCTGCGGGAGCAGTGGGGGACCGACGAAGTTCTACGGCATCACCCACGATGCGTACACGGTGCTGCCCGATCCGCTCACCGACACCAGCGGCAAGCCGTTCTCGCTGGTCACGAGCACGAAGAAGCCGCTGACGCTGGTCTTCTTCGGCTACACCCACTGCCCCGACATCTGCCCGATGGTGATGTCGAGCCTGGCCAGCGGTCTCACCCGGCTCGACGCCTCGGACCGCAAGAAGGTCGACGTCGTCTTCATCACCACCGACCCCGGGCGCGACACCGGACCGGTGCTGCGCCGCTACCTGGACCACTACAACAAGAGCTTCATCGGGCTGACCGGCAACATCAACGAGATCGCCAAGATCGCGCTGCCGCTGGCCGTCTACGTCGCCCAGGGCCAGAAGCTGCCCGGCGGCGGCTACGACCTCAACACGCACTCCACCCAGGTGACAGCGATCGGTCCCGACCACAAGGCCCGGGTGCTGTGGACGATGAACACCTCCTCGGCCCAGTTCGCCTCCGACATCCACACGCTCCTGCAGAAGGACCAGTAAGCGATGCTGCCGCTCTTCATCCCGAGCCCGAGCCACGGGGCGATCCATCTGGGACCGGTGCCGATCCGCGGCTACGCCCTGTGCATCGTCGCCGGCATCATCGCCGCGGTGTGGCTCTCCGAACGCCGCTGGAAGGCGCGCGGCGGACTGCCCGGCCAGATCCAGGACATCGCGCTGTGGGCGGTGCCGTTCGGCCTGGTCGGGTCGCGGCTCTACAGCCTGGCCACCGACTCCGACCGCTACTTCGGGTCGGGGCACCCGTGGTGGCAGCCGTTCGCGATCTGGCAGGGCGGCATCGGCATCTGGGGCGCGATCTCGATGGGTGCCCTCGGCGCGTGGATCGGCTGCCGAAGGATGGGGATCCGGATGCCGGCGCTGGCCGACGTCGTTGCGCCGTGCCTGCTGGTGGCGCAGGGCATCGGCCGCTGGGGCAACTGGTTCAACCAGGAGCTCTACGGCAAGGCCACAACGTTGCCGTGGGGGCTACGGATCGACCAGGCGCACTGGCCGACGACCGTGGGCGGCGAGCAGGTCAGCGTGCCCGCCGACGTACAGCACGACGTGGGCACCGCGCACGCCTATGCGACCTTCCACCCCACGTTCCTCTACGAATGCCTGTGGGACCTCGGCGGCGCAGCGCTGGTCTTCTGGCTCGACCGGCGCCTCAAGCTCGGGCACGGTCGCACATTCGCGCTCTACGCGATGGTCTACACCGTCGGGCGCGCCTGGATCGAGTACCTCCGGGTCGACTCGATCGAGCACACCTTGTGGGGCCTGCGACTCAACGACTGGACCTGCCTGGTGGTCTTCGTGGGCGCCGCGGCGTACTTCATCGTGGCGAGCATCAAGCGCCCCGGTCGCGAGCAGGACGTGTACGCCGAGGGCCGCCGGCCCGCCGACGCTCCCGCGCCGACCGTCTGACGCCCGTCTCACTCGCGCCGGCCCCCGCCCGGCCCCCCGCGCGAGCCCCGACACCAGGGCAGCGTCCGCCCGTGAGATTCGTCCGGGACAGTGTCGTTCACATGGTGGTAACGTTTGCGCATCGCGCGGGCCAATGCCGTCCCCTGCACACCACCTGCCATTGCCGACATCGCACGGCGCGCGCACCCGTCGACTCCACCGAGTGAGTCGTGGCGGCGCGCACGCGCTCCGACAACGACGGGAGAAACTGTGCCGTACGAGCACTCGTTCCCCACCCCGCAAGGGCTGTACGACCCGCGCTTCGAGAAGGACGCCTGTGGCGTCGCCTTCGTCGCGACCCTGACCGGCGTGGCCACCCACGACATCGTCGAGCAGGGCATCACCGCCCTGGTCAACCTCGACCACCGTGGCGCGGCCGGCGCCGAGACCAACTCCGGTGACGGTGCCGGCATCCTGATCCAGGTCCCNGACGAGTTCCTGCGGGCGGTGGCGGCCGACGCCGGCTTCGAGCTGCCCGGGAAGCACTCGTACGCCGTGGGCACCGCCTTCCTGCCCGGTGAGCCCGAGCACGTGGCCAAGACCCGCGCCCAGATCGAGGAGATCGCCGCCGAGGAGGGTCTCGACGTCCTGGGCTGGCGGGAGGTGCCGGTCAACCCGGAGTCACTGGGTGCGACCGCCCGCGCGGTCATGCCGACGTTCAGCCAGCTCTTCGTCGCCGGCCACGGGGCCCGGGTGACCGGCATGGCCCTGGAGCGGCTCGCGTTCTGCCTGCGCAAGCGCGCCGAGCGGGAGACCGACGTCTACTTCCCCTCGTTGTCCAGCCGCACCCTGGTCTACAAGGGCATGCTCACCACCGACCAGCTCGGCCAGGTCTTCCCCGACCTGCACGACGAGCGGATGACCTCGGCCATCGCGGTGGTGCACTCGCGGTTCTCGACCAACACCTTCCCCAGCTGGCCGCTGAGCCACCCGTTCCGGTTCATCGCCCACAACGGCGAGATCAACACCGTGATGGGCAACCGCAACTGGATGCGTGCCCGCGAGGCGCTGCTGCACTCCGACCTCATCCCGGGCGACCTCGAGCGGCTCTACCCGATCTGTACGCCGGGCGCCTCGGACTCGGCCAGCTTCGACGAGGTGCTCGAACTGCTCCACATGGGCGGTCGCAGCCTGCCCCACGCGGTCCTGATGATGATCCCGGAGGCCTGGGAGAACCACGGCGAGATGGACGCCAAGCGCAAGGCGTTCTATGAGTTCCACTCCTCGCTGATGGANCCGTGGGACGGCCCGGCGAACGTCGTGTTCACCNACGGCACCCAGGTCGGCGCGGTCCTGGACCGCAACGGCCTGCGCCCGGGTCGCTACTGGGTGACCGAGGACGGCCTGGTCGTCTACGCGTCCGAGGCCGGCGTCCTGGACCACATCGACCCCGCCAAGGTGGTCCGCAAGGGCCGCATGCAGCCGGGCCGCATGTTCCTCGTCGACACCGAGGAGCACCGCATCATCGAGGACGACGAGATCAAGGGCGAGCTCGCGACCGAGCAGCCCTACGACGAGTGGCTGCACGCCGGCCAGATCCACCTCGACGACATCCCCGAGCGCGAGCACGTCGTCCACACCCACGCCTCGGTGACCCGCCGCCAGCAGGTCTTCGGCTACACCGAGGAGGAGCTGCGCGTCCTGCTCTCGCCGATGGCCAACACCGGTGCCGAGCCGATCGGCTCGATGGGGACCGACAGCCCGATCGCGGCCCTCTCGGCCAAGCCTAGGCTGCTCTTCGACTACTTCGCCCAGCTGTTCGCGCAGGTCACCAACCCGCCGCTGGACGCCATCCGTGAGGAGCTCGTCACCTCGCTGAGCGGCACCATCGGGCCGGAGTCCAACCTGCTCGAGCCGAGCCCGCGCTCGTGCCGCCAGGTGGTGCTGCCCTTCCCGGTCATCTCCAACGACGACCTGGCCAAGATCCGCCACATCAACCGCGACGGCGACATGCCGGGCTTCATCACCCACGTGGTGCGAGGCCTCTACGACGTCGAGGGCGGCGGTGCGGCCATGGCCGCCCGCCTGGAGGAGATCTGCGCCGAGGTCAGCGAGGCGATCGCCGACGGCGCCCGCATCATCGTGCTCTCCGACCGGCACTCCAACGCCGAGCTCGCGCCGATCCCCTCGCTGCTGCTCACCGGCGCGGTCCACCACCACCTGGTCCGGGAGAAGACCCGCACCCAGGTCGGCCTGTTGGTCGAGGCCGGCGACGTGCGCGAGGTGCACCACGTGGCGCTGCTNGTCGGCTACGGCGCCGCGGCGGTCAACCCCTACCTGGCGATGGAGTCCGTCGAGGACCTCGCGTTCGAGGGGTTCTTCGTCAAGAACGACCCGCAGAAGGCCGTCGCCAACCTCGTGAAGGCGCTCGGCAAGGGCGTCTTGAAGGTCATGTCGAAGATGGGTGTCAGCACCCTGGCGTCGTACACGGGCGCGCAGATCTTCGAGGCTGTCGGCCTGTCCCAGGCCGTGGTCGACAAGTACTTCACCGGCACCACCTCCAAGCTCGGCGGCATCGAGCTGGACACCATCGCCGAGGAGGTCGCCAAGCGTCACGCCGTGGCCTACCCGCGCAACGGCGTCGCGCCGTCGCACCGGGAGCTGGCCATCGGCGGGGAGTACCAGTGGCGCCGCGAGGGCGAGCCGCACCTGTTCGACCCCGAGACGGTCTTCCGGCTGCAGCACGCCACCCGCGAGGGTCGCTACGACATCTTCAAGCAGTACACCCAGCGCGTCGACGAGCAGTCCGAGCGGCTGATGACGCTGCGCGGGCTGTTCAAGCTGCGGTCCGCGCAGGAGACCGGTCGCACGCCGATCAGCATCGACGAGGTCGAGCCGGTCGAGTCGATCGTCAAGCGGTTCTCCACCGGCGCGATGTCCTACGGCTCGATCTCGAAGGAGGCGCACGAGACCCTCGCGATCGCGATGAACATGCTCGGCGCCAAGTCGAACACCGGCGAGGGCGGCGAGGACCCCGAGCGTCTCTACGACCCGCAGCGCCGCTCGGCGATCAAGCAGGTCGCCTCGGGCCGCTTCGGCGTGACCTCGGAGTACCTCACCAACGCCGACGACATCCAGATCAAGATGGCCCAGGGCGCCAAGCCCGGCGAGGGCGGCCAGCTGCCCGGGCACAAGGTGTACCCGTGGGTGGCCAAGACCCGGCACTCGACGCCGGGCGTGGGCCTCATCAGCCCGCCGCCGCACCACGACATCTACTCGATCGAGGACCTGGCGCAGCTGATCCACGACCTCAAGAACGCCAACCCGAGCGCCCGCGTCCATGTGAAGCTGGTCGCCGAGGTCGGCGTCGGCACGGTCGCGGCCGGGGTGTCCAAGGCGCATGCGGACGTCGTGCTCATCTCCGGTCACGACGGCGGCACCGGTGCCTCGCCGCTCACCTCGCTCAAGCACGCCGGCGGTCCCTGGGAGCTCGGCCTGGCCGAGGCGCAGCAGACGCTGCTCCTCAACGGCCTGCGCGACCGGATCGTGGTGCAGACCGACGGCCAGCTCAAGACCGGCCGCGACGTCGTGATCGCCGCGTTGCTGGGCGCCGAGGAGTTCGGCTTCGCCACCGCGCCGCTGGTGGTCTCGGGCTGCATCCTGATGCGGGTCTGCCACCTCGACACCTGCCCGGTCGGCGTCGCCACGCAGAACCCGCTGCTGCGCGAGCGGTTCACCGGCAAGGCCGAGTACGTCGTGAACTTCTTCCGCTACATCGCCGAGGAGGTCCGCGAGATCCTCGCCGAGCTCGGGTTCCGCTCGATCGAGGAGGCCATCGGCCAGGCCAGCGTGCTCGACACCCGCGACGCGGTCGACCACTGGAAGGCCGCCGGGCTGGACCTGGCTCCGATCTTCCACATCGTTCGCTCGCCCGAGCAGTTCGCCGACCAGGACCTGCGTCACACCACGACGCAGGACCACGGCATCGAGCGCTCGCTCGACCACACCACGCTCGTCCCGCTGGCCCGGCCGGCGCTCGAGCATGGTGAGCCGGTCCGCGCCCAGCTGCCGATCCGCAACGTCAACCGCACCGTCGGCACCCTGCTCGGCCACGAGGTCACCAAGCGGTACAAGGGCGAGGGCCTGCCCGACGACACGATCGACATCACCTTCACCGGCTCCGCCGGCCAGTCGTTCGGTGCCTTCCTGCCGCGCGGCATCACCCTGCGCCTGGAGGGCGACGCCAACGACTACGTCGGCAAGGGTCTCTCCGGCGGGCGCATCATCGTGCGTCCCGACCGGTCGGCGAGGTTCAAGCCGGAGGAGCACATCATCGCCGGCAACACCATCGCGTACGGCGCCACCTCGGGGCAGATCTTCCTGCGCGGCGGTGTCGGGGAGCGGTGCTGCGTGCGCAACTCCGGTGCCACCGTCGTCACCGAGGGCGTGGGCGACCACGGCTGCGAGTACATGACCGGCGGCCGCGTGGTCGTCCTCGGCAGGACCGGCCGCAACTTCGCTGCCGGCATGTCGGGCGGCGTGGCCTACGTGCTCGACCTGAAGGAGCAGCGGGTCAACCCCGAGCTTGTCGAGCTCGGTGCCGTCGAGGGCCGGTTCGCCGCCGAGCTCGAGCAGCTGGTCCGTGCCCACCACGAGGAGACCGGCTCGGAGGTCGCGGGCGAGCTGCTCGCCGACTGGCCGGCGGCCCTGGCCCGGTTCACCCGGGTGATGCCCAGTGACTACAAGCGGGTGCTCGAGGCCCAGGAGGAGGCCCTCGAGGAGGGCCTGTCCGAGGACGAGGCCGCTGCCCGGATTATGGAGGTGCTCCATGGCTGACCCGAAGGGGTTCCTCAAGCACGGTCGCGAGGGTGCGAACCGGCGACCCGTCGAGGAGCGTGTCGGGGACTGGTCCGAGGTCTACCCCGGCGGGGTCGGCCGCGCGCTGCTGCCGATCATCAACACCCAGGCCAGCCGTTGCATGGACTGCGGCATCCCGTTCTGCCACCAGGGCTGCCCGCTGGGCAACATCATCCCGGAGTGGAACGACCTGGTCTGGCGCGAGGACTGGGAGGGCGCCATCGAGCGCCTCCACGCGACCAACAACTTCCCCGAGTTCACCGGTCGTCTGTGCCCGGCTCCGTGCGAGACGGCCTGCGTCCTGGGGATCAACCAGGACCCGGTCACGATCAAGAACATCGAGGTCTCGATCATCGACCGGGCCTGGGACGACCGCAACGTCAAGCCGCAGCCCCCGGAGTGGCTCTCGGGCAGGACCGTCGCGGTCATCGGGTCCGGCCCTGCCGGCCTGGCCGCGGCCCAGCAGCTCACCCGTGCCGGGCACACCGTGGCCGTCTACGAGCGCGCCGACAAGATCGGCGGCCTGCTGCGCTACGGCATCCCCGAGTTCAAGATGGAGAAGAAGCACCTCGACCGCCGCATCGAGCAGATGCGCCGGGAGGGCACGGTCTTCCGTGCCGGCGTCGACGTCGGCGGCACGTTGACCGGCGCCCAGTTGCGCGAGCGGTACGACGCCGTCGTGCTCGCCGTCGGCTCCACCGTCGCGCGCGACCTGCCGGTCCCCGGCCGCGAGCTGGCCGGCATCCACCAGGCCATGGAGTTCCTGCCCCAGGCCAACCGGGTGGCGCTGGGGGAGAGCGTCGAGGGCCAGATCCGGGCGGACGGCAAGCACGTCGTCATCATCGGCGGCGGCGACACCGGAGCCGACTGCCTCGGCACCTCGATCCGGCAGGGCGCCAAGTCGATCACGCAGCTGGAGATCATGCCGCGTCCGGCCGACTCCACCGGTCGGGCCGATGACCGGCCGACCGGGCAGCCGTGGCCGACGTACCCGATGATCTTCCGGGTCTCCTCGGCCCACGAGGAGGGCGGCGACCGGGTCTACGGTGTCTCCACCAAGGAGTTCCTGGGCGACGCGGACGGCAACGTGCGTGCCCTCAAGATCGTGGACGTGGTCTTCGAGAACGGCCGGCTGACCGAGGTCGAGGACACCGAGCGCGAGATTCTCGCCGACCTGGTGCTGTTCGCGATGGGCTTCACCGGTCCGGAGCAGGACGGCGTCGTGGGCCAGTTGGGCGTCGAGCTCGACGCCCGCGGCAACATCGCGCGCGACGAGGCCTTCAAGACCTCCGTCGAGGGCGTGTACGTCGCCGGTGACGCCGGCCGCGGCCAGTCGCTGATCGTCTGGGCGATCGCCGAGGGCCGGGCCGCTGCCGCCGCCGTGGACGCCTACCTCACCGGCTCGACGACCTTGCCCGCGCCGATCCGTCCCACGGACCGTCCGCTGATGGTCTGACGCCCGCCGACCGGCTCTGCTCCGCCGGACCCGTCGAGACGACTCGAGGGGTCCGGCGGAGCCGTTTTCGGCTGTTCGCGCGTTGTTACTGCCCGGTCCGTGACCCAGGTCTCTTTGGAACGATCCATGCCCACTAGGCTGGCCGCGTGAGGCGAGCGAAGATCGTGTGTACGTTGGGCCCGGCCGTCGGGACGGAGCGGCGCATCCGTGAGCTGGTGTACGCCGGCATGGACGTCGCCCGGCTCAACATGAGCCACGGGACCCAGGAGGAGCACGCCGAGCGCTACCGCCTGGTGCGCGAGGCGGCGGAGGCGACCGGCCACGGGGTCGGCATCTTCGCCGACCTGCAGGGCCCCAAGATCAGGCTGGACACGTTCGCCGAGGGACCCGTCACGCTCCGGCGTGGGCAGGCCTGGACGATCACCACGCGCGACGTGCTGGGTGATGACCAGGTCTGCGGTACGACGTACAAGGGGCTGCCGGGTGACGTGAATGTCGGCGACCCGATCCTGATCGACGACGGCAAGGTGCGCCTGCGCGTCACCGGCGTGGAGGGCAGCGAGGTCCACACCGAGGTCCTCGTCGGCGGCCCGGTCAGCAACCACAAGGGCATCAACCTGCCTGGGGTGGCGGTGTCGGTTCCGGCACTGAGCGAGAAGGACATCGAGGACCTCAAGTTCGCTCTTGAGCTGGGCGTCGACATGGTCGCGCTCAGCTTCGTTCGCAACGCCAAGGACGCCGAGGACGTGCGCGCGATCATGCGCGAGGTCGGCCGGATGGTCCCGGTCATCGCCAAGATCGAGAAGCCGCAGGCCGTGGACAATCTCGACGAGGTCATCGAGGCGTTCGACATGTTCATGGTCGCCCGCGGCGACCTCGGCGTGGAGTGCCCGCTGGAGGAGGTGCCGTTCCTTCAGAAGCGGATCGTCGAGCAGGCCCGACTCAACGCCAAGCCGGTCATCGTGGCCACCCAGATGCTCGACTCCATGGTCGGCAACCCACAGCCCACCCGCGCGGAGGCCAACGACGTCGCCAACGCTGTCCTCGANGGGGCCGATGCCGTGATGCTCTCCGCCGAGACCAGNGTCGGTGAGTATCCGGTGCACACCGTGGAGACGATGGCGCGCATCATCATCGCCACCGAGTCGCATGCGTTCGCGGCCGGCGGCTCCGGCGTCGGGCACCTCTCCCAGATCAGCTGGGATCCGCACACCCGCTCCGGCGTCATCGCCAAGGCCGCCGAGGAGGTCGCCGAGCGTGTCGGCGCCAAGTACCTCGTGGCGTTCACCACCTCCGGCGACTCCGCCAAGCGGCTCGCCCGGCTGCGCGGCCCCATCCCGCTGATGGCGTTCACCCCCTTCCCCTCGGTCCGCTCCCAGCTGGCGCTGTCCTGGGGGGTGGAGACGTTCCGCACCGCGGAGGTGGAGCACACCGACGAGATGGTGCGCCAGGTCGACGAGCAGCTGCTCCAGACCGGCCGGGTCGAGGAGGGCGACCTCGTGGTCATCATCGCCGGCTCGCCTCCGGGTATCCCCGGCTCGACGAACGCGCTGCGCATCCACCGGATGGGCGACGCGATCAACGAGGTCGCCCCGGCGTACCGCCGCGACTGAGTGTCGCGGCTGAGCGTCCCGGCTGGTTCAGCAAGGCATGCAGGGCGGGTTCGGGTCGTCAGCGCAACAGCAGCTCGTTGATCAACTCTGATGGGCGAGCCTAGCCGAGCCGTTCACGGGATTCGGGATGCGCCGTCGGTGTAGTCACGGCGATCCGCCGGGAGAGGGGCCGGCCCATCGTCAGCGATGGTGAGCGACGGGTCGGGGCTTCCTTCTCGACAGCAGACGGGCGGTGACGGCCGCTATGGTGCCGCCAAGAACCCAGCATGCGATGATCGCCCCGAATCGTTCCCACCGCGGAGCGTGGCTCACCAAGCCGCTGAGCTGAATGATTGCTGCGGCGGAGAGCGCGACGGCCCATTCGAACGCGCGGAGCCATCGCTTTCGTGCCAACGTCGTGGGCCCTCGACGGCTTGTCGTTGTCAGCTCAACGCGATGCTCCATCGGACCATGGTGGCACCTCGCCATCGAGTCGCGCAGCACGATTGCACAGGCAAGCCCGATGAGTTGGTTCGCTCGACTCGATGTTCTCGTCCGCGCGAGAGTGCCGGGTGCGGGACTTGAACCCGCATGCCTTGTGGGCAACGCTTTTTGAGAGCGCCGTGTCTGCCGATTCCACCAACCCGGCTGGGCACCCACAACCTACCGGACCCGCTCGGTCCGCCTCATCCCGCCCATCCGGCTAACCTGTCGCCGTGACCGAGAGCTCGAGCCCCAGCCCGTCCGCCCGGCCCCGCGTCGTCATCGCCGAGGACGAGGTGCTGATCCGGATGGATCTGCGGGAGATGCTGGTCGAGGAGGGGTACGACGTCGTCGGCGAGGCNGGTGACGGGCGGGAGGCGGTGCAGCTNGCCGCGGACCTGCGGCCNGACCTGGTGATCCTGGATGTGAAGATGCCGATCCTGGACGGCATCGCCGCCGCCGAGCAGGTGGCCCGCCNNCGGATCGCGCCGGTGGTGATGCTGACGGCCTTCTCCCAGCGCGACCTCGTCGAGCGCGCACGTGACGCCGGTGCCATGGCCTATCTGGTGAAGCCGTTCAACCCCAGCGACCTGGTGCCGGCGATCGAGCTGGCGATGAGCCGCTTCCAGGAGCTGACGCAGNTGGAGGCCGAGGTCGCCGGGCTCACCGAGCGACTGGCGACCCGCAAGGCCATCGATCGGGCCAAGGGGGTCCTGCAGCAGCAGCTCGATCTCAGCGAGCCCGAGGCGTTCCGCTGGATCCAGAAGACCGCGATGGACCTGCGGCTCTCGATGCGTCAGGTCGCCGACGGCGTCGTCGAGCACGGGCCGAGAGGGGCCGGCGCCGACGCCGGATCCGGGGCCGAGTGACCCGTCCTGGGTCGATCAGATAACGCTTCGGCGACGTAGTGGCGCGTTTTTGCCCATAAGGGTGCCGCAGGGCTCCAGGTTGTAGGTAGATTGCGCCGATCACGTCCAGTGAACAGTGGAGGACACACCCATGATGGGAACCCAGAAGACCGTGCGTGCGCTCGCCGTCGCCGGCATCGCCGCGATGGCGCTCAGCGCATGCGGTACCACCGGCGGCAACAGCGCCACCGGTGACTCGAGCAACTCCGGCACCAAGTGCGGGCACTACAACATCGCCTTCCTCGGTGCGGAGACCGGCGACAGCGGTGCGCTCGGCCAGAACATGGTCGGCGGCATCAAGCTGGCGCTGAAGGAGTACAACGACAAGCACAAGGACTGCACCGTCGGTCTGAAGGACTTCGACTCCCAGGGCGACCCGTCGAAGGCGCCGGCCCTGGCCAGCCAGATCGTCAGCGACTCCTCCATCGTCGGCCTCGTCGGTCCTGGTTTCTCCGGTGAGTCGCTCGCCACCGGCGACACGTTCTCCCAGGCCGGGCTGCCCTCGATCTCGCCGTCGGCCACCAACGTCACCATCACCCAGAAGGGCTGGAAGACGTGGCACCGGGTCATCGGCAACGACGCCGCCCAGGGCGCCGCTGACGCCAAGTACCTGACGGGCAAGAAGGTCTTCGTCATCGACGACGCCTCCGACTACGGCAAGGGCCTGGCAACCGTCGTTGCCCAGAACCTGGGCTCGGGCAAGGTCGGCACCGACGAGGTCCAGACCGGCCAGACCGACTTCTCCGCGACGGTCACCCGGGTCAAGGCNTCNCCGGCCGACGCCGTGTTCTACGGCGGCTACTACCCCGAGGCCGGCCTGCTGGTGAAGCAGCTGCGTCAGGCGGGCTGGAAGGGCACCTTCATGTCCGGCGACGGCTCCGAGGACCCGGCCTTCGTCAAGGCCGCCGGTGCTCAGGCCGCTGAGGGCGCTGTCCTCTCGGCCCCGGCTGGTCCGGCGCCGGCCGACTTCAACACCAAGTACAAGGCCGCCAACGGCGGTGCCGACGCCGGCCTGTACTCCACGCAGGCCTACGACGCGGCGAACATCTTCCTGGCCGGCATCGACGCCGGCAAGGCGGACCACTCGGCGATGAACGACTTCGTCAACAGCTACACCGCCACCGGTGTCAGCGGCCCGATCGCCTTCGACAGCAAGGGCGACATCAAGGAGTCGACGATCTACGCCTACATGGTCAAGGGCGGCAAGCTCGACACGGCGAACCCCACGCCGATCAAGTGACGCTGCGCGCGTGAAGACGCGCGTTGTCCTGTGACCACGAGCGTGGCTGCGGCCGGGGTGAACCCGGCCGCAGCCCCGCGTCCGGAAGGATTGCCTTGGACTTCCTGTTCCACCACTTCTTCGCCTACACCATCACGGGCATCGCCCTAGGCTCGGTCTACGCGCTCGTGGCGCTTGGCTACACCCTCGTGTACGGCGTCCTGCAACTGATCAACTTCGCCCACTCCGAGGTGTTCATGTACGGCACCTTCGCGGTGGCGTGGGTGTTCGTCTTCATCCATGGCACGAACTCGGCCAACGAGAGCCTGTGGCAGGCCCTGCCGATGCTGCTCGCCGCGCTGGTGGCGGCCATGCTGCTCTCCGGCGGCGTCGCACTGGTCCTCGAGCGGGTCGCCTACCGCCCCTTGATCAAGAAGAACGCACCGAAGCTGATCGCCCTCATCTCCGCCATCGGCGCCTCGTTCGCGCTCTCGGAGGTCATGGGCCTGCGCGACCAGATCGCGGCCTGGTTCGGGTTGGAGAACAAGCTCTCGAACTACGTCTCTCCCGGCAAGGCGCGCGACCTCTACGCCAACCCGGTGACGATCAACCCGCATCCGATCTCATGGCTGCACATCGGCGACTACACCGTCACCGACGTCGACCTGCTCGTGATCCTCGCAGCCCTGGCGATGATGGTGGCCCTGGACTGGTTCGTGCGTCACACCCGCTTCGGGCGCGGCATCCGTGCCACCGCCCAGGACCCGGAGTCGGCGGCACTGATGGGCGTCAACTCCACCCGGGTCATCCAGCTCACGTTCTTCATCGGCGGCATCATGGCCGGTGCCGCCGCGACGCTGTACATGATCCGCATCGGCACCACCCGCCAGAACGCCGGGTTCCTCTTCGGCGTCAAGGCGTTCACCGCCGCCGTCATGGGCGGCATCGGCAACCTGCGCGGCGCGCTGCTCGGTGGCCTGATCCTAGGCGTCGCCGAGAACTACGGGGCCGCCATCTTCGGCAACGAGTGGCGCGACGTGGTGGCCTTCGTGCTGCTCGTGCTCATCCTGCTGCTGCGGCCGTCCGGTCTGCTCGGCGAGGCGCTCGGGAAGGCACGCGCATGAGCCGCCCATCGGAGACCATCGCGGTCGGCACCAAGACGGCCCTCAGGCCCGTCGGCAACGCGCTCGGCGCCGCATCCGACGCCGTACGCGCGTTCTTCGGGGGTCTGCCCAAGCCGATCCAGATCGTCCTGCTCGTGCTCGCGGTGCTCTTCGCGTACGCGCTGCCGCTGCTGGACCTGCCGATCATCCCCACCACGGGCAGCGACTTCGGTGGCGTGCTCTTCACCGCGGCGTCCTATGCGCTGATCGCCGTCGGACTCAACATCGTCATCGGCTACGCCGGCCTGCTCGACCTCGGGTACGTCGGCTTCTACGCCACCGGCGCCTACACGATCGGCGTGCTCACCGAGTACCACTGGCACTGGCCCTTCCTGCTGGCGCTGCCCGTGGCGGTCGTCGTCACCATGATCACCGGTCTGCTGCTCGGCGCGCCGACGCTGCGGGTGCGCGGCGACTACCTCGCCATCGTGACCATGGGCTTCGGCGAGATCATCCGCATCGTCATCCGCAACACCGACTGGCTGGGTGCGGCCTCCGGCATCTCGCAGATCCCGCCGCCGCCGAGCATCGGCCCGAACCCGCCCGGCCCGGCCGGTGGTCTGTTCGGCATCCCGCACCTGTCCTGGCCGACGTTCCCCAATATCCTCGACATCGGGCACGAGACCCGGTTCCTGAAGTTCGGCGTCATCGACGTGGTCCCGTACTACTGGCTGGTCCTGACCGCGCTCGCGATCGTGCTGCTGGCCGACAAGCTGGTCAAGGACAGCCGCGTCGGCCGGGCGTGGGAGGCCACGCGCGAGGACGAGGACGTGGCCGAGATCATGGGCGTGCCGACGTTCCGCTACAAGCTGCTGGCGTTCTCACTCGGCGCCTTCATCGGCGGTCTGTCCGGTGCGATCTACGCCGTCCGGACCAGCTTCGTCAGCCCTGACACGTTCGTGATCCTGCTCTCCGAGCTGTTCGTGGCGGCGGTCATCATCGGTGGCTCCGGCAACCGCTGGGGCGCCATCGCCGGTGCCGTCATCGTGGCCTATCTGCCCGAGCGCTTCCGCACCTTCAGCGATTGGCGCATGCTGATCTTCGGTCTGGCGATGATGTGCCTGGCGATCTGGCGTCCGCAGGGCATCTTCCCCGCTCGTCGTACTCGACGGGCGATGAAGGCCGAAGCCGAGATCGAGCAGCTGGAAGGGGAGACGATCGATGTCTGACACGACGGCGGGCACGACCGCCACCGACACACGCAAGGCGCTCCTCGAGGTCGACGACGTCACCATCAAGTTCGGCGGCGTCACCGCGTTGGACGGTGTGACGTTCGACATCAAGGAGGGCGAGATCCTCGGCCTCATCGGGCCCAACGGCGCCGGCAAGACGACGTGCTTCAACGTCATGACCGGCGTCTACCAGGCCACCAGCGGCCAGGTCCGCTTCGACGGCCAGCCGTTGGGCAAGATGAAGCGCTACGCCATCACCCGGCTCGGCATCGCCCGCACCTTCCAGAACATCCGGCTCTTCAAGACCATGACGGCCCTGGAGAACGTGATGGTCGGTGCCGATGCGCACAGCAAGGTCGGGCTGCTCAACGCGCTGTTCCGCACCCCGCTGCACCGGCGCACCGAGGCCGAGGCCGAACGCCATGCGCGTGAGCTGCTCGCCTTCGTCGGCGTCGCCGGGCGCGCGGAGGAGCTCGCCGAGAACCTCTCGTACGGCGACCAGCGCCGCCTCGAGATCGCCCGGGCCATGGCGACCAACCCCAAGCTGCTGTGCCTGGACGAGCCGGCCGCCGGCTTCAACCCGGCCGAGAAGCAGCGCCTCATGGACCTGATCCGCAAGGTCCGCGACCAGGGCTACACCGTGCTGCTCATCGAGCACGACATGCGGCTGGTCATGGGCGTCACGGACCGGATCGTGGTGCTGGAGTTCGGCCGCAAGATCGCGGAGGGCACACCCGCTGAGATCCAGGAGAACCCCGCGGTCATCGCGGCGTACCTGGGTGTGGAGGAGGACGAGGATGCTTCTTGAGGTAGAGGGCCTCTGCGTCAACTACGGTCACATCGAGGCGATCCGCGACATCTCGTTCGGGGTCGAGGAAGGCACGATCGCGACCCTCATCGGGGCCAACGGAGCCGGCAAGACCACCACCATGAAGACGATCTCGGGTCTGCGGTCGGTCCGCGCCGGGCGGATCATCTTCGACGGCAAGGACATCACCACGGTGCCGTCCTACGAGCGGGTCAAGCTCGGGCTGAGCCAGTCGCCGGAGGGTCGCGGGTGCTTCCCGGGCATGACCGTCCGGGAGAACCTCGACATGGGCGCCTACGTCCGCAAGGACCGCAAGTCGGCGGCCTACCAGCAGGACCTGGACCGCGTGTTCGGGCTCTTCCCCCGGTTGCTCGAGCGCGTCGGCCAGACGGCAGGCACGATGTCGGGCGGGGAGCAGCAGATGCTGGCGATGGGCCGTGCGCTGATGGCCCGGCCCAAGCTCATCCTGCTCGACGAGCCGTCCATGGGCCTGGCGCCCAAGCTGATCGCCCAGATCTTCTCGATCATCGACGAGATCAAGGCCCAGGGCACAACGGTGCTGCTGGTCGAGCAGAACGCCGCCCAGGCGCTGAAGCGCGCCGACAGCGCGCACATCCTGGAGACGGGCGAGATCGTGCGGTCCGGCACCGGCGAGGAGCTGGCCAAGGACGGGTCGGTCAAGGCCGCCTACCTGGGCGGCGACATCTAGCCGCCAGCTGACAACGACAGACACAGCACAGCGCGGAGGGCCCGGCCGAGTCGGCCGGGTCCTCCGTCGTACCGCTGCGTCGGAATGCCGGCGAGCGAGGGGCGCGCGCAAAGTGTCACGGTGACACTCCGCGGCACGGGTGACAGTTCAAACGTTCACCCACGTCGCCAGCTGTCACCGACCCACTCTGGTCGGCACGGCCCGCGCGCAAGCACGACCATGGACGACCTGATCCCAGCCTGGGCGCTGAATGTCAAGGCTGGTACACCACCTCCGCTCGGCGTAGTCTCTGCGGCTGGGGGCGGCACCTGCCGGGGGGTGAAGGGAGCGCTCCCAGGACACGTGCTACTGATGGTGAGTGGGGAGTGCTAGTGACGCGCACGCTCGTGACGCTGCGTGAGGCGGGGCTGTCCGATGCCCCGTTCCTCGTGGACCTGTGGCAGGACGCGCTGCGACGGGCCGATCCGGGGGACCAGGCCGCCGACCTGGAGCTGATCATCAAGACCGCGAGTCAGTCGCCCGAGCAGCGGATCGTGATCGCCGAGTACGACGGCGAGCCGGTCGGGGCGGTGTTCCTGCGTGCCACGACCCTGAGCCCCATCAACCTCGAGCCGGTCGTCCAGGTCCTGTCCCCCCACGTGGTGGACTGCGCGCGCCGCAAGGGCGCCGGCCGCGCGCTCATGGAGGCAGCCGTCGCGTTCGCCGACGAGCTGCGGGTGAGCCACGTGGCCGCTACCGCGTCGATGTCGCGTGACGGGAACCGCTTCCTCGCCCGACTCGGGTTCGGCGCCCACGGCACCCTGCGGGTGGCGCCCACCCAGATGGTGCGGGCCAAGCTCGCCGCCCAGCTGCCGGCGAGCCAGCGGATCGTGGCCGACCGTTCGCATCTGGGGCAGGTCCTCGCGGCCCGCCGGTCGATGCGCCGCCAGGAGGGCGCCGCGCGCGCCTGAACGCGGCTCCGGTGCTGCTCAGCCGAGCCGGTCGGGTTCGATCAGGGCGCAGGTGATGCGGGCCGTACAGACCCGCTTGCCGCGCTCGTCGGTGATGACGATCTCGTACGTCGCCGACGTGCGGCCCCGGTGTGCGGGAACCGCGACGCCGGTCACCATGCCGGCGGTCACCGCGCGGTGGTGGGTGGCGTTGATGTCGACGCCCACGGGGATCCTGCCGAGGTCGTTCCCGTGCATCGCGGCGCCCATCGAGCCGAGCGTCTCGGCGAGCGCGATCGAGGCGCCGCCGTGGAGCAGGCCGTAGGGCTGGGTGTTGCCCTCGACGGGCATCCGGGCCACGATCCGCTCCGGGCTCGCCTCGAGCAGCTCGACGCCCAGCTTCTCGTTCAGCCCACCCATCCCGAACGGCATGGTGTCGATGAGTGCCTGCAGCCGGGCGGTGTGCTCGGGGCCGTGGGGGTGGCCGCTGGTCGCGTCGGGGGCGCTGTCGCTCATACGGGCCATCGTGGCAGACGCCGCGCGCGGAGAGTGTCAGTGGCGGCGGATAGGCTCGTGGTCGTGCCTGAGGTGACCCGTCCGCGTCTGCTCCTGCTCGATGGCCATTCGCTGGCCTACCGGGCCTTCTTCGCGCTGCCGGTGGAGAACTTCTCGACCACGACGGGCCAGCACACCAACGCCGTCTACGGCTTCACCTCGATGCTGATCAACGTGCTGCGCGACGAGCAGCCGACCCATCTGGCGGTCGCCTTCGACGTGTCGCGGCAGACGTTCCGCATGGAGGAGTACGCCGAGTACAAGGCCAAGCGGAACAAGACGCCGGATGAGTTCAAGAGCCAGCTCCCCCTCATCGAGGACGTGCTGACGGCCCTGCACATCCCGTTCCTGAAGAAGGACGGCTTCGAGGCCGACGACATCATCGCGACCCTCGCCACCCAGGCCACCGCCGCAGGCATGGACGTCCTTGTCCTGACCGGAGACCGCGACTCGCTCCAGTTGGTGGGGGAGCAGGTGACCGTGCTCTACCCCATGCGCGGGGTGTCGGACCTGGCCCGGATGACNCCGGAGGCGGTCGAGACGAAGTACGGCGTGCCGCCCTCCCGCTACCCCGAGCTCGCGGCGCTCGTCGGGGAGGACTCCGACAACCTGCCGGGCGTGCCGGGCGTGGGTCCGAAGACCGCGGCGAAGTGGATCACGACCTACGACGGCCTCGACAACGTGATCACCCACGCCGACAAGATCACCGGCAAGGCCGGCGACAACCTGCGCGCCCACCTCGGTGACGTCATCCGCAACCGCCGCCTCAACGCTCTGGTGTGCGACCTGGAGCTCGGGCTGAGGCCGACCGAGCTCGCGATGCAGCCATGGGACCGGCACGAGGTCCACACGCTCTTCGACAGCCTGGAGTTCCGGGTGCTGCGCGACCGGCTGTTCGAGACGCTGACGTCCGAGGAGCAGATCGAGGAGGGTGGGTTCGTCCTCGAGGGCCGCCGCCTGGGTCCGGCGGACGTCGCCCCGTTCCTGGCCGGGCTGGGCACCGACCGTGTCGGACTGCACGTGCGCGGAGCCTGGGGCTCGGGCACGGGCCGGGTCGACGGCATCGCGTTCGCCGCCGGCGAGGCGGAGGGCGGCGTGGGTCTGGCCGCCTACCTCGATGCCGAGACGCTGACGCCTGAGGACGACGCGGCGCTGGCCGCCTGGCTGGCGGACCCGGAGCGGCCCAAGGTGCTCCACGACGCGAAGGGTCCCGTCCTCGCGCTCGCCGCCCACGGCTGGACCCTGAACGGGCTGGCGAGCGACACCGCCCTGGCCGCCTACCTCGCTCGTCCCGACCAGCGCTCCTACGACCTGGCCGACCTGACCCTGCGCTACCTCAAGCGCGAGCTGAAGGGCGAGACCGACGACGGCCAGGGGGCGCTGTTCGACGACCTGGACGGCGGCGGCGACGACATCGCCTCCACCGCGATGCTCTACGCGCGGGCCGCGCTGGATCTCGCGGCCGCCCTGGACGCCGAGCTCGACGGCGCCGGCGGCACACGGCTGCTGAGCGAGCTCGAGCTCCCGCTGCTCGGCCTGCTCGCCACCATGGAGCAGACCGGCATCGCGGTCGACACCGAGCACCTCGACGCGCTCGAGCGACACTTCGCCGCCGAGGTCAAGCAGGCCGCCGAGGAGGCATACTCCGTCATCGGCAAGGAGATCAACCTCGGCTCGCCCAAGCAGCTCCAGGTGGTGCTGTTCGACGAGCTCGACATGCCCAAGACCAAGCGCACCAAGACCGGCTACACCACCGACGCCGACGCGCTGCAGCAGCTCTACGTCAAGACCGAGCACCCGTTCCTGCTGGCGCTGCTGCGCCACCGGGACGTCACCCGGCTTCGGGTCACCATCGAGGGGCTGCTCAAGACCGTGCAGCCCGACGGGCGCATCCACACCACCTTCAACCAGACGATCGCGGCGACCGGCCGGCTCTCGAGCACCGAGCCGAACCTGCAGAACATCCCGGTCCGCACCGAGGAGGGCCGCCGAATCCGGGAGGGCTTCGTGGTCGGGCCCGGGTTCGAGTGCCTGATGACGGCCGACTACAGCCAGATCGAGATGCGGATCATGGCCGACCTCTCCCGTGACGCGCTCCTAATCGAGGCGTTCAAGTCCGGGCGGGACTTCCACTCGATCACCGCCTCGCGCGTCTTCGGCGTGCCGGCCGAGGAGGTCACCTCCGAGCAGCGCGCCAAGATCAAGGCGATGAACTACGGGCTGGCCTATGGGCTCTCCGCGTTCGGGCTCTCCCAGCAGCTGGGCATCGAGCCGAGCGAGGCGCGGGGCCTGATGGAGGAGTACTTCCAGACCTTCGGCGGCATCCGCACCTACCTCGCGGGCGTGGTCGACGAGGCGCGGCGCTCCGGCTTCACCGAGACGATCCTGGGCCGTCGGCGGTATCTGCCCGACCTGACCAGCGACAACCGGCAGCGGCGGGAGATGGCCGAGCGGATGGCGCTCAACGCCCCGATCCAGGGCTCGGCGGCCGACCTGATCAAGGTCGCCATGCTGAACACGCAGGCAGCGCTGGAGTCGTCCGGCCTGCGCTCACGGATGCTGCTCCAGGTCCACGACGAGCTCGTGTTCGAGGTCGCCACCGGCGAGCGGGACGCGTTGGAGGAGCTCGTGCGTGCCCAGATGGGCGGCGCCGCCGATCTCGCCGTACCGCTCGACGTGTCGGTGGGCACCGGCTGCAGTTGGCACGAGGCGGCGCACTGACCGCGCTCAGGCCGCGGCGGGGTGCTCCTCGCGCAGGTGCCACAGGCTGAGCGCGAGCAGCACCATGGTGAGCAGGGCGTCGATGGTGACGACCGTCAGGACCAGGTGTGTCAGCGACGCCATCGTGAGGCCGACTCCGGCCAGCGCGAAGACGGCCCCCCACACCAGCAGGGACGCGCCGCGGTGGCGCCGGGCGAGCACCGAGTAGACCAGCATCTGGAGCAGCGAGAGCAGCATGCCGATCACGGCGAAGAGCCATAGCCGGTGCTGGATCGCCTCATAGCGGGCGCCGCCGACGAACACCATCGCCAGACCTGACAGCGCCCACGCGCCGGCGATCGAGAGCACGCCGACGCCTGCCACGGCGACCAGCGCCTTCACCAGCGAGCTACGGCGCTCGCCGGCGGTGGACATCGACGGGAACGCCACCACCACCACGAACTGCGGCAGGAACAGCACCGCCTTGGTGAGGATGAGGCCGCCGGCGTACAGGCCGGCCTGGTGGTGGTTGAGGGTGTTGCGCGCGACCACGATGTCGAGGTTGGAGAGCACGAAGAACGCCAGCAGCGCCATCGAGCTGTGCAGGCCCTCCCGCGCGACCGACCAGAAGCCGTGGTCGTCGACAGCGTCCTCGGCACCGTGGGTGGCCACGTCCTCGGCGCCGGCGTCCGTCGCAACGGGCTCCGGGCGCGGATGGCGCAGCGCCCACCACCCGACGGCGACCGGCACGAACAGCGAGAGCGTCACGCCGACCATGGCAGCGGTCTCGGTGGGCCGGATCATGATGCAGACGGTGCCGATCAGCAGGCGCGGGATGCCGAGGGCGAGGTAGAGCAGGGACAGCGGGAGCCAGCGGCGCTCACCNTGNAGGATGCCGGCCTGGCCGCCGGTCATGGTGAGCGGTACGGCGCAGACGGCGACCAACAGCGCCGGCAGGATGCTGTCCAGCTTGAGCACGCGCCATGCGAGCGGGGAGAGGACCAGTGCGAGCGCGCCGGTGGCCACGCTGGCACGGAAGCTGACCCCACGGATGACGTTCTCGATGGTGCGCACGTGGCGTGGCTCGGCAGCCACGCGCCGGGCGGCCGTCGCCTGGAGGCCGAGCTGGGCGACGCCGATGACGAGCAACAGTGCCATGAGGCTGGCCACGCCGCCGTACTGCTCGGGACCGAGGCGGCGAGCGGCGATCAACTGGAAGCCGTACGTGGCCACGTTCATGACCACGATCGCCACCGCGAGGCTGCCGCTGCCCTGCATGAACGAGCGCAGCCTGTCGCGGGAGGTCGCGGTGTCGGTCAGTGTCACGGGCAGAGCCTAGGGCACCCTCGCGGACCTCACGGCATCCTTCCCTGCACCCAGCCTGGCCGCCTGAGGATGGCCTTCCGTTGCTGCGTTCCTCCGCAGGGGACCGGCCCGACCCTGCCCAAAGAGGCCCGGGACCACTGTGATCTCACCTACACTCCCAGGGTTTGCGCCTGTGGGAGGGAGCGAACCGCCCGCGAGGTTCGCGGGACTCACTTCTGGGAGGGAGTACGCGCCATGCGCGCAGCCATGTCTTCATTACGTTCGGGTGCTCTGCTCACAGCAGCGGTCGTCCTGGTCATCCTCATCAGCTCGGCCGCCGGCCTCGAGCTCGAATCCTCGGCGCTGGCCGGCGTCCTCGCCGGCGGCGTCGTCGGCCTCGTCCCCGACGGCTCGCCGTGGTCGCGCCTCGGCGGTTTCGCCGTCGGCTTCCTCGCCGCGTGGGTCGGGTTCGTGCTGCGGGCCGCGGCACTGCCGGACACCGACGGTGGCCGCGCCGCCGCCGCGGTGGTGACCATGCTGATCTGCCTCGTCGCTGTCACGGCCGCACACGCGTTCGGTCGCGGCCGCGCCATGCCGCTGTGGTCGGCCCTGGTGGGGGTCGTCGTCTTCTCGGCGGCCTATGAGGCCGCATTCGTCGCCGCCGAGCCGGAGGTCGCCAGCACGTCGCTCAACGCGGCGACCTCGCTGCTGGCCGTCGTGGCGGTCGGATACGTCGTCGCCGTCCTCAGCGCCGGCCGCGAGGCCATCACGGCGGAGGGCGGCGAAGCCGTCACCACCACCCGAAGCTCGGTCTTCGCCCTGCGCCCGCGTCAGCCGCATGCCAGTGAGACCGCATCCGCACCGAGCCGAGAGGCCACCCTGTGAAGCGCACCCTGACCGCCGTACGTCGCCCCCTCGGAGCCGCCGCCGTCCTGGCCACCGCCATGCTCGGCACCGGTGCCGCGGTCGTTCCGACGTACGCCGCCCCTGTCGCATCCGCCGCGACCGGCTCGGCCGACGGCTCCGTCCACGTCACCAACAGCGAGACCGTCCAGGTCTATGTGCAGCCCGACGGCAAGCTCGGCATGAAGCACGTCTATGAGCAGCTCGTGCTCACCGGGCATGGCCGAGCCGACGTGGCGAACCCGATCTCCACCACCGGCCTGCGCAACCTCGACGGCTTCTCGGGAGTGACGGTCCGCGACGGCAAGCAGCTCGTCGACACCACCGTGGACGGCGAGAAGGCACTGCGCACCGTCAGCGACTACCAGGGCAAGCTGCCTTTGACGCTCGCCATCTCCTACACGCTCGACGGCAAGAGGGTCCAGCCGAAGGACATCGTGGGCAAGTCGGGCCACCTCGAGGTCACCTACACCGTCGAGAACGTCAGCGGAGTGCCGACCCAGGTCACGTTCGACGACGGCAAGGGCGGGAAGGTCACCAAGACGGTCGATGTCCCGATCCCGATGGTCGGCACCCTCAGCACCGACGCCCCCGGCGCCTTCCGCAACGTCACCTCCAAGCAGGCCAGCATGGGCGGCGACGGCCACGGCGGCACGGTCATGCAGTTCACGCTCACGCTGCTCCCCCCGATCGGACCCACCAAGGCCACGTTCGGGTACAGCGCCGACATCACCGACGGCGTCGTTCCGCGCGCCGAGCTCACCGCCCTGCCGGTCGACCCGCTCGCGAGTCCGACCTTCGCCGGCGCGGCCTCCAGCTACAAGGGCGGCGCCGACACCGGCGTCCAGCTCACCGGCGGCGCCCTGCAGATGGACGCCGGCCTCCTCAAGCTGCGGGGCGGCGCCTCCGACCTCGTGGCCGGCCTGATCAAGCTGCACGACGGCGCCGGTCAGCTCAGCGACGGACTCACCAAGTCCGCCGTGCCGGGGGCGAACAAGCTCGCCGACGGCACCAACCAGCTCGACACCGGCGGCAAGAAGCTCTCCGCCGGCGCCGCGAAGCTCAACGGCGGCCTCAAGCAGCTCAAGAGCAAGGCACCGCAGCTCGCCGGTGGCGTGAAGCAGATCGCCGATGGGCAGGCGAAGCTCGCCGTCGGCCTCACCCAGCTCTACGACGGAGTCCAGGGCCTGCCCGCCGCGGTGAGCGCCCAGGTGAACGCCGATCCGAAGTTCAAGCTCCTGACGGCGCTGCTGACCGGCCTGGTCAACGGTGCGAAGAGCTCCACGGCCACGATCAAGTCGGTTCAGAGCGACATCGCGGCCCTGTCCGGGGTCACCGGCCTGAGCTCGTCGGATCAGCAGCTGGTCGACGCCGTCATCAACGACGGCACCGGTGCCCAGGGTCTGCCGAGCGTGCTGCAGCAGCTGTCCGGCACGACCGCGGGCATCGGCCTGCTCCAGTCCCAGCTGCCGGGGATGGTCGACCAGATCGCCGCCGGCATCCGCGACCAGCTCACCGCCGCGCTCGGCACCCCGGCGAAGGGCTGCGACCCGACCAAGACGCTGCGCTGTGCCGCCGCGGCACTGGCTGCCGGAGGCCACAAGCTCGACGCCGCGGTCCCGCAGCTGACCAAGGGCGTGGACCAGCTCGCCGCCGGGAGCCAGCAGCTCGCCGACGGCGCGGGCCGGCTCAGCGACGGCCTCGGTCAGGCCGACACCGGCGCGCACCAGCTCGCCAGCGGGCTCGGCGATGCTGCCGACGGCGCCAGCCAGATCCACGACGGCCTCGGTACCGCTGTCACGGGCGCCCCACAGATCGTCGACGGTGCCAAGCAGCTCTCCGAGCAGGGCAGCCAGAAGATCGCCGAGGCGGGCCAGTCCACCGCCCAGAGCTACGGGCAGATGTACGCCGAGCTCGCTGCCGGGGCGAAGCGCGCCGACACCGACGCGATGGCGATCGGCGCTCCGGCCGGTGCCACGGCGTTGACGGCGTACGACTTCGTCATCACCGGTGACGACGGCCAGGACGGCCGCAACGCCACCCGCGGCATGCTCGCCGGCGGACTGCTCGTCGTGGCGGCCGGCGGGCTGCTGCTGCGCCGCCGCCTCGGCTGACGGCACGTCGGGGGAGGAGCACGCTGACCGCAGCGGCCAGCGTGCTCCTCCCGTCGGCGCGGGTTCGCTAGCTCAGCTCGGCGGCGAAGATCGCCGTACCGGGCGTGAGAACGCCACGCGTCTGCGACCAGCCGCCCCACACCCGGTCATGGCCCTGCGGCCACTGCGGCTCGTGCAGCGCGGTGATCCGGAAGCCGGCGCCGGCCAGCAGCGCGACCCAGTCACCGAGCGTGCGGTGATGCTCGACGTAGGCGGTCGCACCGCTCTCGTCGTCCACCTCGACGTAGGGCGTGCGGTCCCAGTACGACTGGGAGGCGACCAAGCCATCCTCGCCCGGGTCGTCGGGGAACATCCACCGGGTCGGATGGGTGATGGAGAACGCGAACCGGCCGCCGGGGCGCAGCACGCGGGCGGCCTCGGCGACGGCGACATCGATGTCGCTGACGAACTGCAGCGCCCCGAAGGAGCAGAAGACGACGTCGAAGCTGGCCGCGGCGAAGGGGAGTGCCGTCGCCGTCGCCTGCACGGCCGGTACGACGATGCCCGAGATCTCATCGATGCGGCGCGAGTGCTGGAGCTGCCGGTGGGACAGGTCGAGGCCCACGGCGCGACCGCCCTGGGTGCGCACCCAGCGTGAGCACTGGCAGGCGCCCGAGCCGAGCTCCAGGACGTCCTTACCGGCCACCGGACCGAGCACACGCATCTCGGCCTCGGAGATGCCCTCGGGGCCCCAGACGAAGCCGGCGTCGCCCAGGAACGAGCCGTGGGTGGCTTGATACTCATCGGCGTACCGGTCCCAGTCGCGGCCGTTCGCCCGCCGGGATTCGTCCTCGCCCACGGGGCGGCGCTCGGCGCGCACCGCCGGCACCGGCCAGACGTGTGCTTCCTCCACGTCCCGTGACTCTACTCGGGCCGACCGAGGCCCCACGCGAAGCGGGCGCGGACCGAAGTCCGCGCCCGCCCCCGCCCCGCCATGGTGCGGCCGGTGACCGATCGTTGCCGATCAGTGGTTCAGGTGGAGGTCCGGCCGCGCGTGCCGGACGGTGGTTCCCTCCGGAGCGATGTCGCCCAGGGATGCGGCGACCGACCGGGAGGACATGGAGACGATGGAGGTGGTGCGTCGGCACTCCAACGACCCGCCGGCATCGGGGTTATCCGCGCCGGCGATCTGGGCGACTGGTCTAGAGCATCGCGCCGCGGTGGTGCCGAGCGGAGGGACGCCCGTATGACCGCCGCGGTTGGACGCCGGATCCTCCGGCGACGTACCCTGATAGGGCGTGTGGAGTCTGCCCAGGTCCCGGACCGAGCGGATCCAGGCTCGCTATTGAGGCCGTGGCTGGTCCTGCATCGACAGGATGGGCGCCGGTGCACCAACAAGTCGGTAGTGAAAAGGGACTTCCCGCGCGCCCGCACGACTTCTGCCCATCCAAGGACAACCCTTCAATATGACGAGCACCCTCTCCACTCTTCCGGACTACGACGCGCCCCAGGTGGCGGTCAACGACATCGGGTCCGAAGAGGACTTCCTCGCCGCGATCGACGCGACCATCAAGTACTTCAACGACGGTGACATCGTCGACGGCACCATCGTCAAGGTGGACCGCGACGAGGTCCTGCTCGACATCGGCTACAAGACCGAGGGCGTCATCCCCTCGCGCGAGCTGTCGATCAAGCACGACGTCGACCCCTCCGAGGTTGTCGCCGTCGGCGACAAGGTCGAGGCCCTGGTCCTCCAGAAGGAGGACAAGGAGGGTCGCCTCATCCTGTCCAAGAAGCGCGCCCAGTACGAGCGCGCCTGGGGCACCATCGAGCAGATCAAGGACGAGGACGGCGTCGTCGAGGGCACCGTCATCGAGGTCGTCAAGGGCGGCCTCATCCTCGACATCGGCCTGCGCGGCTTCCTGCCGGCCTCCCTGGTGGAGATGCGTCGCGTCCGCGACCTGCAGCCCTACGTCGGCCAGACCCTCGAGGCGAAGATCATCGAGCTCGACAAGAACCGCAACAACGTGGTCCTGTCGCGTCGTGCGTGGCTCGAGCAGACCCAGTCCGAGGTCCGCCACGGCTTCCTCACCCAGCTCCAGAAGGGCCAGATCCGCAAGGGTGTCGTGTCCTCGATCGTCAACTTCGGTGCGTTCGTGGACCTCGGCGGCGTCGACGGCCTCGTGCACGTCTCGGAGCTGTCCTGGAAGCACATCGACCACCCGTCCGAGGTCGTCACCGTCGGCGACGAGGTCACCGTCGAGGTCCTCGACGTGGACATGGACCGCGAGCGTGTCTCCCTGTCGCTGAAGGCGACCCAGGAGGACCCGTGGCAGCACTTCGCCCGCACCCACCAGATCGGTCAGATCGTCCCGGGCAAGGTCACCAAGCTGGTGCCGTTCGGGTCGTTCGTCCGCGTCGAGGAGGGCATCGAGGGCCTCGTCCACATCTCCGAGCTGGCCGAGCGTCACGTCGAGATCCCCGAGCAGGTCGTCCAGGTCAACGACGACGTCATGGTCAAGATCATCGACATCGACCTCGAGCGTCGCCGCATCTCGCTCTCGCTCAAGCAGGCGAACGAGACCGCTGCCGCCACCGACGTGGAGGAGTTCGACCCGACCCTCTACGGCATGGCCGCCACCTACGACGAGCAGGGCAACTACGTCTACCCCGATGGCTTCGACCCCGAGACGGGCGAGTGGCTCGAGGGCTACGACGAGCAGCGCGCGATCTGGGAGGACCAGTACGCCAAGGCGCACGCCCGCTGGGAGGCCCACGTCAAGCAGCAGCAGGAGGCCAAGGTCGCCGAGGCCGAGGCCGGCGAGGCCACCTCGTACTCCTCCGCTGCTCCGGCTGAGGACACCAGCGGCTCGCTCGCCTCGGACGAGGCGCTGCAGGCCCTGCGTGAGAAGCTCACCGGCGGCAACTGATCTGAGTAGATCGTCCGTACGACGACGGCCCGGTCCCCGCGAGGGGGCCGGGCCGTCGGCTTTGGGTCAGTCGAACCAGGCGGGGTGCGACGACGTGGTGAAGCGGTCGTGGCTGGCCCAGGCGACCAGCCCGGCGAGCCCACTGAGGAGAGCCATCACGGTGATCACGGTCATGGCATTAATCATGCGGTCAACAAGATTCAGCCACGAGTGGCAGGAATGACACCCTTGCGCTAATTCCTGCCATCTGACACGCTCGGTGGGTGCTGACCAACGTGGCCGTGCTGATCTTCGACGGCGTCAACCCCTTCGAGTTCGGCTCGGCCTGCGAGGCGTTCGGCCTCGACCGCTCCGATGACGGCGTGCCGCGACTGGACTTCGGCGTCTGCGCTCCGCGCAGGGGATCCGTGCAGACCACGATGGGCTTCGGCATCGAGGCGCGGCACGACCTGGGCCGCGTCGCGGAAGCCGATCTGGTGGCGTTGCCGGCGGTGGGTCGCGGTACCGACGTACCGCCGGGCGTCATCGAGGCGCTGCAGGCCGCCCATGACCGCGGCGCCCGGCTGCTGAGCTATTGCTCGGCCGCCTTCACCCTCGGTGAGGCGGGCCTCCTGGACGGTCGGGAGTGCACCACCCACTGGAAGTACACCGACGAGCTGGCCGCCCGCTACCCGGAGGCGAAGGTCGTGCCCGAGGTGCTCTACGTCGACGCCGGTCAGGTCGTCACCAGCGCCGGCACGGCCGCGGGCCTGGATGCCTCGCTCCACATCTGGCGCCAGGAGTACGGCGCCACCATCGCCAGCACGATCGCGCGCCGGATGGTGGTTCCGCCTCAGCGCGATGGCGGCCAGGCCCAGTTCATCGCGCGGGCGGTGCCCGAGTGCGACGCCGAGACGCTCGGGCCGGTGCTGGCCTGGATCGCGGGGAATCTCGCGGAGGACCTGGATGTGGACTCCCTGGCCCGCCGCTCGCTGATGTCGCCACGGACGTTCGCCCGGCGGTTCAGGGCCGAGACGGGCGCGACCCCGCATGCGTGGGTGACCCGTCAACGCCTGCTGCGGGCCGAGGAGCTGCTGGAGCAGACCGACCGGTCGGTGGAGTGGATCGCCCACGAGGTGGGCTTCGGCAACGCCGCGACGCTGCGCCATCACTTCCTGCGGGCACGCGGGGTCAGCCCGCAGGCCTACCGGCGCCAGTTCGCCTGCTGAGCGGCGCGTCATCGTGCGGCTCGGCGCGGGCATCGGATCCGCGACGTAGCCCGAGCGAGCCAGTAGGGTCCGGCTGTGCGAGTGGGACTCACCGGCGGCATCGCGTCGGGCAAGAGCACCGTCTCGGCGATCCTCGCCGAGCTGGGTGCGGTCGTGATCGACGCCGACACGCTGGCCCGGGAGGTGGTGGCGCCCGGGACACCCGGCCTCGAGCAGGTGGTCGCCGCCTTCGGTCCGGAGGTCCTCACCGAGGCCGGCGAGATGGACCGGCCCAAGGTGGGCGCCATCGTCTTCGCCGACCCCCAGAAGCTGCGCACCCTGGAGGCCATCATCCATCCGCTGGTGCACGCGCGGAGCATCGAGTTGGAGGAGAACGCCGGAGACCGGCTGGTCGTGCACGACATCCCGCTGCTGGCCGAGACCGGGCAGGCCGAGCGCTTCGACGCGGTGATCGTGGTCGACGTGCCCGAGGAGGAGCAGGTCGAGCGGATGATGCGCGACCGGGCGATGACACGTGAGGAGGCGCTGGCGCGCATCGCTGCGCAGGCGACGCGGGAGCAGCGCCGCGGGGTGGCGACGTACGTCATCGACAACACCGGGACGCGCGAAGACCTCCGCCAACGGGTGACGGAGGTCTTCGCAGCCCTGGGAAAGGGCTGATGTGGGGCTACCGGGCCGACTTCCCGGTCACCGCCCCAGGAACAAGGATCAGGCAGCCAGGTCCGGATCGGCGAAACGGCGCAGCTTCTGCAGCGCCTCACGCTCCAGCTGGCGGACCCGCTCGGCGGAGATGCCGTGCTTGTGGCCGATGTCGGCGAGCTTGTGCTGGCGGCCGTCGACCAGGCCGTAGCGCGCTCGGATGATGTCGGCGGCGCGGGCGTCGAGCCGGCCGACGAGGCTGTTGAGCCGTTCGCGGGACTCGGTGTCGAGCACCGTGGAGTCGGGACCGGGAGCCGTCTCCTGGGCCATCAGGTCACCCAGCGAGGTGTCGCCGTCGTCGTCGACGGGGGAGTCGAGGCTGACGTGCTCGCGACCCCAGGCCATGAGGTCCAGGACCCGCTCCAGCTCCATCCCGAGCTCCTTGGCGATCTCCTGTGGCTCGGGGTCGCGGCCGAGCTGACGCTCGAGCGTGCGGCGCGCGCCGCCGACCTGATTGAGCTCCTCCACCACGTGCACCGGGAGGCGTACGACGCGGGCCTGCTGGGCGATGCCGCGGGTGATCGCCTGCCGCACCCACCAGGTGGCGTAGGTCGAGAACTTGTAGCCCTTGGTGTAGTCGAACTTCTCCACCGCCCGGATCAGGCCGGTGTTGCCCTCCTGGATCAGGTCGAGCATCGGCATCTGGGCGCGGCCGTACTTGCGGGCGATCGAGACCACCAGGCGCAGGTTCGCGGTGATGAACGTGTCGACGGCCTTGCGGCCCTCCTCGGCCAGCCACTCCAGCTCCTCGCGGGTGGCGCCACCGGGCGCCTTGCGGCCGACGCGGCGCTGGGCGAGCAGGTGCTCGGCCATGAGGCCGGCCTCGATCGCCTTGGAGAGCTCGACCTCCTTGGCGGCGTCGAGGAGGTCGTTGCGCGCGATCTCGTCCAGGTAGAGACCGACGCTGTCGCGTCCCTCGATCTCTCGTGTCGCGGTCTTCGTCGCCATGGGGCCCTCCTCGCGCAGCGGGCAGCAACGCCCGATGTTGATGACAACGCAGCAAGTGCCCCGGTCATTCCCGCGGTATGCGCCTCGGCGAGGCCCCTGCGACGTCGTGCTCTTGCCTGGTCTGACGCGTGGGAAGGCGCAGAAGTTGCGGCCGGCGCCAAGTCTCAGGGAGTTTTCAGGGGAGTCCCGGACAGGCCCATCCGGTCGAGGATCCAGCTGAGGCTGAACGCGCGGTCGTGCCAGGCCTTGTAGCGGCCGGAGACCCCGCCGTGCCCGGCGGCCATCTCCGTCTTCAGCAGCACATCGGCGTCCGCGACGGCGCGCAGGCGCGCGACCCACTTGGCCGGCTCGACGTAGAGCACCCGGGTGTCGTTGAGCGAGGTCTCGGCCAGGATCGGCGGGTAGGGCAGCGGTGCGACGTTGTCGTACGGCGCGTAGGAGGCGATGTAGTCATAGACCTCCGGGTCCGCCTCCGGGTTGCCCCATTCGTCGTACTCGACGACCGTGAGGGGCAGCGAGGCGTCGAGCATGGTGGTCAGGTTGTCGACGAACGGCACCGCGGCCACGATCGCGCCGAACTGCTCGGGCGCCGTGTTCGCGATCGCTCCCATGAGCAGGCCGCCGGCGCTGCCGCCCTCGGCCACCGTCAGCTGCGGTGTGGTCCAGCCGGTCTCGACCAGGTGGCGGGCGCAGGCGATGAAGTCGGTGAACGTGTTGCGCTTGCGCAGCTGCTTGCCCTCGTCGTACCAGCGCCGCCCCATCTCCCCGCCGCCGCGCACGTGGGCGATCGCGAACGCGGCCCCGCGGTCGAGCAGGGAGAGCCGGAACAGCGAGAACGCGGGGTCCATCGAGGCCTCGTAGGAGCCGTAGCCGTACAGGTGCAGCGGCAGCGGGCGGCCGGTGGCCAGTGCCTCCGCGCGTACGTCGCGGCGCACGACCAGCGAGATGGGCACGCGCTCGCCGTCCTCGGCGCTCGCCCACAGCCGGTGCTCCTCGTAGGCGTCGCGGTCGAACGCGACGCCGCCGACGGGGAGGACGGGCTGCTGCTTGCGCAGGCGCAGACCGCGATCGCGCACGTCGTAGTCGTAGACCGAGCTNGGCGTGCGCAGGCTCGTGTAGCCGAGGCGAACCGTCGGCTGGTCGAAGGCCGGGTTGCCGCCCGAGCCGATGGTGTAGAGCTCGTCGTCGAAGCGGACCAGGTAGTCGTCACTGACACCGTCGGCGCCCAGCTCGAGGATGCGCAGCTGGGTCAGGCCCTCGCTGCGCTGNTGGACCACCAGATGAGTGGCGAACGCGTCGACGTCCTCCAGCCGTACGGCGGGGTCGTGNGCGATGAGCGGGCGCCACTGCGCGCGCGGCGTCGGGGCGATCGGCGCCGTGCCCAGCTCGAAGTCCACGCCGCTGGCGTTGTGCAGCACCAGGAAGAGGTCCTCGCCGGCGATGACCGCGTGCTCGAGGTTGTACTCGACGCCCTCCTCGCGGGCGGCGAACACCTGCCAGCCGGCCTCCGGGTGGTCCTGGTCGAGGTAGCGGTACTCGGTGGTGGTCTTGGCGCCCGACTCGATCACCAGGAAGCGATCGCTGCGGGTGCGGCCCACCCCGGTCCAGAACCGCTCGTCGGTCTCGTGGAAGACCAGCTCGTCCTCGCTCTGGTCCGTGCCCAGCACGTGTCGCCACACCTTGTCCGGGCGCCAGGACTCATCGACCGTGGAGTAGTAGAAGCTCTCCCCGACGCGGTCCCAGGTGACCCCGCCCATGACCCCCTCGAGCAGGTCGGGCAGCAGCTCGCCGCTGGCGAGGTCCTTCACCCGGACCGTGTACCGCTCGTCGCCCTTGACGTCGGTGCTGTAGGCCAGCAGCTTCGTGCTGGGGCTGACAGCGCTCCCGCCGAGGGAGAAGAAGTCGTGGCCCTCGGCGAGCTCGTTGTGGTCCAGCAGCACCTCCTCGCCGGGGAGCGCCGGCTGGTCGGCTGCCACCTCGGCCGGTGCCGGCGGCGTCCAGTCGTGCTCGTCGGTCACCGGGACGCGGCAGTGCGCGCCGTACTCCTTGCCCTCGAAGGAGCGTCCGTAGTACCAGTAGCCGCGGTTGCGGGTGGGCACGGACAGGTCCGTCTCCAGGGTGCGCGCCTTGACCTCGTCGAAGAGCTGCTGGCGCAGCGGTGCCAGGTGGGCTGTGCGGGCCTCGGTGTAGGCGTTCTCCGCCTCGAGATAGGCGATCACCTCGGGGTCGTCCTTCTCCCGCAGCCAGTCGAACTCGTCGGTGCGGGTGCGGCCGTGGTGCGTGGTGGTGACGGGACGCTTCGCGGCGACGGGCGCGGTGGGCTGCTCGGACATGCTCGTGACCCTATCCTCGGGTGCCATGACGGCCAGGGAGCGACGGATGGTCGACCTGAACGCCGACCTCGGCGAGGAGGTCACCGACGACAGCGGGCTGCTGGAGGTCGTGACGTCGGCGAACGTCGCCTGCGGCTTCCATGCCGGGTCGGCCGCGATCATGCGGGCGGTGTGCGCCGAGGCTGTCGAGGTCGGCGTGGCGATCGGCGCGCAGGTCTCCTATGCCGACCGCCCGAACTTCGGCCGGGTGCCGCTCGACGTGTCGTATGCGACCCTGCGGGCGCAGGTGGAGGAGCAGGTCGGTCTGCTCTCGGACATCGCCGCCTCGGAGGGGACCGCGGTGTCCTATGTCAAGCCGCATGGAGCGCTCTACCACCGCACGATGGACGACGCGGAGCAGGCAGCGGCCGTGTTGGCGGGCTCGGGGGCCTTGCCTGTCCTGGGCATGCCGGGCTTGCTGCTGGCCCAGGCCGGCGCGGCCGGGCGAGCGGTCTTCCACGAGGGCTTCCCCGATCGCGGGTACGACGACACCGGCCGGCTGCTGCCGCGCG
>Ga0058694_1000127_pt1 | contig 48730 bp, 51 predicted proteins | sample AgamicOrSfrz_FD_55041 | JGI IMG/M metagenome (GOLD analysis project Ga0058694, IMG submission 55041) | Agave microbial communities from Guanajuato, Mexico - Or.Sf.rz | ecosystem: Host-associated > Plants > Phyllosphere > Phylloplane/Leaf | place: Guanajuato, Mexico | collected 2012-05-30 | reverse complement strand
AGGGCTATTCCGGTTATGTGGGAATGGGATGAAAAATCCGGGCGCATGGTTAAAAGGGAGTGGCAATGGTCATCTGAAAAGCCTGCAAGCAAAGGCAGCGCCCCGCCGCCCAATGTGCTCGGGGGCAACTCAGGAACAGAGCGGCGGCTGGGCCAAATCGCGGATAACACCAAAGGCCTTTTAGATGAGGAAAAACGCAAACGTATCGGGCCGGGTGACATTGTATTTAAAAATCTCCCTCCAGCGTTTGCGGTGCGTGGTGAATGGCAGGAGTCGAGGCTTGTCCGCCAGGCTGTCAGCGCTCGCCCAGTTATTGCCGCTGGCGAACCATTGATAAAACAGACGCAGGCATGGCAACCGGTACGCAAAAATCAACGCACCTACACGAGGACCGCAGCTTCGGGTAGTAGTTTTTCCGGTGAGATTCACGTCCATCTTCACGACATTCAGAGCAGCAATCCGCGCGAACTGGCGCGACTTGTTGGCGAGGCTGTCCGCGCAGAAATGGACAAACAGCAACACGCTGCCCGAGGTTCGTTCCGGGATAACAATTAATAAGGAGTAATAACTATGATGATGGTATTTGGGCTCTTTGTATTTGAACTCAGGACTCTGCCCTATCAGCAATTGCAGCTGTCACGTAACTGGCGGCACGTTAAAAATGATCGTGTGGGCCGGAGCGCAAAATGGCAGTACGTTGGCGCTGGTGAGAATCAGCTGACGCTGGGTGGGTTGCTGTATCCCGAAATTACCGGCGGCAACTTGTCGCTGGGTGCTGTCTCGACAATGGCCTACACCGGGCTAGCCTGGCCTCTGATTGATGGCGTCGGGTCCATTTACGGGATGTATGTCATCACGGGGTTGCAGGAAACGCATCAGGAGTTCGATCGCTATGGTAAGGCGAAAAAAGTAGAGTTCACACTCTCGTTGCAGAGGGTTGATGAAGATATCAGGGAGCGGCTGCAAAGTGCCTCTGTGAGCAACCTGATGGCAACGCTGAAGGATGGTGCTGAAACAGCGTTTAATACGGGTCTAGATGCCCTTAGCGATCTTACGCCCTGAGTTACAGCATAATCACTCCTGACATACATAATAACGACAAACAAAGTCTGTAAAAAGCCTTCAGACAATTGCTGTACTTAGTGCTATTAGATTTCTAATTTACGACATATATACCTAAGTTATCTTTTCCTGAGTAATTTCAGGTTTGAACTGTTCTTTAACACAACTCGTTGCTGCTTTCACTTTTTCTTTGTAAGTTGCTTTGGAGAAACTAGTCGACAAGGTATCCATCACATCAGTATCATTATCAGTTACTGCTGTCATTTGAGCAGATAACTGATAATGATTATTTCAATTTATTTAGGAAGGCGTCACTTCTTCCATGACGGCATTATTAATCTCTTTGATTATATTAGAGGATACTTCCCCTTTTAAATCACGATCAATGAATACACGAATAAAGTACTTTATACTTTGATACTGGTCTAACTTATCACCACATTCACTCAATGATTTTATTTTATATGTATTATCAACATTTTTAATTAGAAGTTTAATCTCGGTCTTATCAATATCTTTGAATGCTGTATCAGATACAACATCAATAAAGTATTCATGTGATTGAAAATGGGCTCCCAAAATAGGCTGTAATCTAGCCTGTATTTTCCTCCTTAACTCTCCATTGTCTTTATCCGTAATACTTGCATTTTTAAGTGAATGCTTAGCCTCATAAATCTTTGACCACGGATGTCTATTAATAATATCGTCTAATATTTTTTTATTTATGTCTACAGTTTTGGTTTCGTCGACCCACTTTGCAACCTTTTCATTTAAGAAATAGTCATCACTACAATCTATATAAAAATCTGTTAGTGGTTTAATACCATCATCAGGACCCGGTACGGATGCAGAACCCTCATAAATATCTGAGATTATTAAATTTTTATTGGACTTACCTATCATAACCTCACATAATTTATTTAGCATAGAGGAAAATGCTCTGTTGGTTTTGTGAAAGTAGACCTGAGAGAATAAACTGGAGCGCGCACCAATAAATTCAGCGATAGAATCAAGCCCACTTTCTTTATAGGCAAGATATATCTTGTCATTTTCTTCTACAGGCACAATGGACATGAACAAACGATTATAATCATATAGACCGCATTTTACACCAGAAAAATAACTATCTCTGAGCAAGTAATCCATTCTGTCTGCATCTATTGGACATGATGATATTATAGATGTCATCAACGGAAGAATGTCAACTTCTTTATTACAGACCTTTGTCAGAATCTGTTGATTACCATATTTTTTATCTATTATCTTAAATATATTTTCCACATCTATTTCTTCGCTTACTTGCGATCGTTTTTTTAGATCATTAAATATAACAAGACAAAATATCAAAGATAAGTGCTCATGTTCAACCTGATCATTTTCTTGGGTTAAAACATCAAGAACCTTATGATATTTCTTATCCAAGAACTCGATTAGTTCTTTTTTTGTTGGCATAAAAATATCAAATTGATGGGACATCGGTCCATGACCTATATCATGCATCAAAGCCGCAAGTCTCAACTCCTGAACATTGTGCTTTGGAATAAGACTTACCGCATTAAAAACATGCCCATCATCATATTTTTTTCCATAACGAATAGTATTAAGATGCAAATTCTTAAGTATCTCATTAGATAAATGAAGCACTCCTAAGGAATGCTCAAATCGGCTATGAACCGCCGAAGGAAATACTTTATATAAAAAAGAATTTTGTTTGATATTACGTAAGCGCTGGTAAAGTGGGTGATTGATAAACTCTATTTCTAAAGCAGTCAAACGGATAATACCATGAATTGGGTCAAGGATTTTTCTTGTTAACTCATTTTCTATATCCATAGTTAAAACCTCTATAGATCAAGTGGTATGTTGTTGGGTTGAGTATTTATTCGATAACGTCTCTTATTATAACAGTAAGGTCAACATATTTTTTCTATAAAACAACAATATAAAGCTCTATTGATCACTATACATTACTATTAGTAATGCATATGTTACAGTCTTTTGTCATCATTCTGTAAAGATTAAATCAGTCATCTTCTCGCTCAGAGCAAGCTTGCGAGTTCCTCACGAAAACTATCAGTTGAAGTCTGAACTAAGATAAGTAATGACCGCTTTTTATACGATGCGTTTCCACATACATAGAGAGACATACTCGTTTGTCACGTCTACCACTTTGTTATGGCTTTCAGCCAGTCCCTGTTTGTCTACGTAAGTTCCCTCAGTAAGAGCCAGCGGGCCACTTTTCTGGTTATCTGTTCCATGTGTTGTGGTCGGATCCCATGTTGCCCCGGGGGATCTGTCACCAGAACGATGCCAGTGCGGTGGCAGATTATCAGCTTCGAGTTTTACCTTGTTACTCCCGCCGGTCACACCATACTGAGAACCAATCCGTACCACCCTGTCAGCAAAGGTTTCGCTTAAATCAGCCCATTTCTGCCATGGGAAGCGCTCCGCTGGACTTTGCTCGCCAGAGACAACAATTCCGACATAAAAAATGGCGTCAACAATTGTCTTATAGGCCGTTCCGTCACTGTTGAGTCCCAGCGCCTTGAGGGCTTCGGATGTATCGCTCAGGTCGGAAAGATTATTTTCTTTCTGAAGGGAGCCGGTGATGCGCGAATCATCCCCCGCCGCCACCGTTCCCTCCGTGGTGCCCACGTCCAGCGTGGCTGAATTCCCCAGATCCAGATTTTCCCGTGCCTCGCCAATGTCGGCTAAATCTGACAGGTTCAGGGCGCGGCGGAGATAGCGTTTATCACCCGTTTCCTGCGTGAGGGTGGCAAGTGCCGGATCGATAATAAGCTGCACGCTTGAGCTGTGCATCAGCGTCAACACCAGTGTCAGAATGATCTCTTTGATGATGGAATCAGATTGCGCCGGGAGGTATGTCGCCGGGTATGCGCCGTAAGCAATGAGCGTACCCTTAGCACTGACCAGCCCCGCCTCTCTGAGCGTCTTACCCGGGTAATCCCGGCAGTTGATAACAATCTGACCACTGATAAATCCCTCATAGCTTGAATCAGAATCAAAGGTTTCACGGCCAAACTGACCAAAAAGCGCCGTCACCGCCGCCAGGTCGTCGGGATCAGTTGGTAAAGTCACGCCGCCACCATCACCGATCAGCACGGCGGTAATATCCACGACTTCTCCCGCCTGATATGCGGCCTCGATTTCAGCGGCGCCCGCCGTCGTTAGTGTCAATCCTGTTGCCATAGTGTTTCCTCTGCTTCAATGCCATACACGCTGGCAAGACGATCATAAAAATCATCACTGACAGTTTTGCTGTCAGCATCAATATCGCTTTCAACGGGATGAATAACCCCCGCAGCCTGGAGCATTTGCAGGTATTCCAGGAAAAATTCATCGGTCTGGCAAAATCCGATCAGTCTTTTAATTTGATTGAATGTTTTCATAATTTATTCGTTATCCAGTTACCAGGTAAATCTGCGAAATCGGACAGGCTGGTACAGCTATAGAACGCGTAATAATGCGCAGTGACGTTTGGCACTTTGCCCATAAATACCAGGCCCTTACCCGTGAGGGCAGAGCATCCTCTGAATGTGGCCGTCGTGGTGACAATGGTCGAATAACTGCTGAGGTTGAATATCGTGCTGACGTTGGTTTTCAGTTGCGGGCAGCCGTCAAACAGGTAGCCGACTGTCGTCGCGGGTACGGTATTCAGCAGACCGGCCCCGACCTCTTCCAGTGCGACACACTCGGCAAACACATTGGTAAAAGTCGTGGCGTTGATACTGGCGACAAAAAGGCCGGCTGGCACTGAGCGCAGGTTTTTACATCCCCTGAAGGTCTGGCCGTATGCCGTCACCAGCGGGTTACCACTGAACAGATTTTCCGGTATTCCCACCACGCCGGTATTCTGGAAGGTTGCGCCAAATGCGGTGATAAGCGGGCACGATGCAAACAGCGACGGCGGAATGTTCACCAGTGCCGCGCAGCCGTAGAAAGTAGAACCGGCACTGATCAGCAGGGTGTTATGTTTCAGTAAATCAGCAGGCAATACCGCCAGCGCAGTACAGCCGGAGAAGGTCAGCGTCAGGGAAGTCAGGTTGACACAACCCGCAAACAGATCGGATGGCAGCCCGGCCAGCGCGGTGCAGTCCTGGAAGGTACTCCCCATTGCCGTCAGAGAAGTCAGATCGCAGAACAGCTTTTCAGGCAGTACGGCAAGGCCCGAGCACTGGTTAAACAGGCCGGTGACATTCGTCACTTTACTGCATCCTGCAAACATATCCCCGGCCAGCGATACCAGCGCCGTGCAGCCCATAAATGTATAGGTCAGGTTAGTCAGGGAACTACAGTCACGGAATGCTCCGGCCCCTATGGTTTTCAGGGATGTACATTGGGTGAATGCATAATAGAACGTCGTGACCAGTGATTTACCTGCAAAGGCCTCTGCTCTGACGGCTGTCAGTGAAGAACAGGCATAGAAAGCCCGGTCAAAGCTCGTTGCCTTGTTACAGTCCACAAACGACGGTAGCGCCGTTAATGCTGTGCAACTATTGAAGACGCTGGCAAAGGTAGTTGCACTGACACACCCCTCAAAAATATCATCGCCCACGTCTTCCAGAACACGGCAATAGGAAAAAGCGGAGGAGAATGTTTGCGCAAGCGCACAGCCAGAAAACACAGCTTCTCCCGCTTTTACCAGTGAAGAACAGCCGGAAAAAACGGTTCCAAAATGGTTAGCCAGGGGTAAATCCTTAAAGAATTCATCAGGCACAGAAAGCAGCTGCGTGCATCCACTGAATGCCCCGCCGAAATGCGTAGCTTCCAGGCAGTTGCGGAACAGGCGCGGCGGTAGCTGCGTCAGCGCCGTGCAGCTTCTGAAAATCGCCGTAAAGACGCCACCAGGCACATCGCTGAATAAATCTGCTGATAATGTTGTCAGCGCACGGCATCCATCGAAGGTATAACCGAAGTTATTTCCACTGACACACCCGTCAAAAATTCCCGTCCCGGTATCGATAAGGGATGCGCATCCCGAAAACGCACTGGTGAAATGCGTCGCAGCAGCACAGCCCCGGAATGTGTTTTTGCCAGCACTCAGCAGGCGCGTGCAGTTCTCAAACACCGAGGTGAATAGCGTCACCTGCGATAATTCGCTGAACAGCCCATCAGGAACAGCAGCCAGTGCCGTGCAGCCATAAAACGCCGCCGAGAAATCTGTGGCACCAGTAAACCGCGTAAATAAACCCTCTGGTAGTTCAGTCAGCGAGGAGCAGCCCCGGAAAATGGAGGTACATTTCTGGATATTTGGCAGATCGTCAAAAGCCCCGGCGTGGACCTTGTAAAGGCCAGTTGCGCCACTCGCGAAAGAAACAAGATTGTCTCTATCTCCAGTCAAAAGAATGATTTCCTGTACGGGGTTCAACGTCACTGAAACGTTACCCGACGTGCGCTGGAAACTGGCGGTTTCTGTGTTATTAACCGTTATTGTGTACTCTTCTCCCTCCACAACGTCACGCGTCGGAATAACCCAGCCGTACACAGAACTGGCAGCATCAAAACGGTATTCCCGGCTGTCTGTTCCGTCGCCATAATCAATCGTGAAATCCTCATCCATGCGGACGTAGAACAATGGACGGTTTGCATTGTCGATGCGGGTAATGAACTTCATCACCGCAACCACTTTCACGCTGATCAGCGCACTGACGCCGTTAGTCGTCGTGACGGTGACCGAACAGGTGCCCCGCTTCACGCCCGTAACCAGAATAGCGCCGTTGACTATTCTGGCGGTCGCAATTGTTTTATCCGACGTGGTTACCGTAAAGGTTTTATCTTCTGCGTATTCGGGGAGAATTGTCACCGTGACCGTTTCTGCGTCGCCAGGGGCCAGATTCAGCTCGTAGCGGGATAAAACCACCTGCAACGGTACAAAGCGCGGCGTGATTTTCTCCGTGGCGTACATGTAACCGGCCGCATATGAGGTTCCCTGAAGTCGGCCGAACACATGAACGGAAAACCAGCTGCGCAGGTTCCTGGCGCGTAGCACCGCAAGTTTCAGATCCTGCTGGTCGTATTCCGTCACCGGCAAATCGTTCTGATAAACGTTCAAACGAAAGGTATACGGATCCCCTTTCGGGTTCTGATTGAACCATTCAACAATATCCGTCCCAAAGGGACTGTCCACCAGGGCATGACGGACGGCAGCGACCGTGCCGCGATGGCGGTGGATGTAGTGTGCGCGCTTGATCGCATCGCGTTTCTTTTGTTCTGACCAGTTAATATTCCAGGTATCAACCTGATATTCCCACGCCAGCCACGGCAGTAGCGCCAGCGGGCAGCTGTCAGGATCCTTCACCCAACGGATCAGATATACCGGCAACCTCTCCAGTGCGGCGGCGCTGGCCCTGTCGATGGCCCGCTCCACGGCGGTTGCGTTGGGTGGCAGAATGCTGGCGGGATAATTAGCGGTCATAGTCCATCACCACAAGATTGATTTTCACAGAGGTGCAATGAGGCGCTTCGCCCATCGTCGCAACGACGTCGGCGGCCGGTGAATGCAAATCGACGGTGACAACGCCGTCCTGATGCAAAGCCCCGTCTATGCCCGACCGTGCAGCGGTGGCGTTGATAAGATGCACTGAGGCGGTGTATTCGTTCAGTGCTGCGCTGGCTTTTTCCAGCACCGTGGCGGTGTCCACGCCGTAAGGGACGTAAATGTCAGCAACCACCTGATAATTCACTATCACAGCGGAACGGACGTAATCAGCCACATAATCCGTAATCGGGCGCACGTCTTCCGGGTTTACCGCCGCCAGGACTTTATCGAGCAGCGCCTGCGGGGCGGATCCATCCCCGGTGCGTGACAGCACGTAGAGGAAAACGCGGCCTTCCTGATTATGAGTTTCAGGACCATAGGCGCGCACGTCGAGCACATCCGCATCTGCGCCTCGTGCAAAATAGTGATAGGCATTACGGGCGCCCGCCGTGCTCAGGCGCGCCCATGAGAGCAGCGTGCGGGCGCGCAGCTCTTCGTCGCTTTCGTATACGGCGTCCGCCTCGTCGGTGGCTTCAGTAATCAGCAGACGTTCAGTGTCAAAATTACCCGAGACCTGATCGAGATCCGCCCCCAGGGCGCTGGAAAGCAGCACTGCGCGCACGGCTTCATTGATGCGTTGCAGCAGATGGATCTCGCGATAGGTGAAGGCCTGAGCCAGTGCCGCCATCGGTTCAGATTCCAGCAACAGCGCAGCAGACACAGAAGCCTGAAGTTCCGCAGGCATGGCCGCCACGATAAGCGCTCGGATATCAGCCAGCACCGTTTCAAAATCGGGCACCTCGACGACGTCAGGCTGCGGGATCTGAGATAAATCGACGGAAGTTTGCACACTAGCTCCTTAACCTGATGGTGTTGCTGGTTTCTGTCATGGTTTCCGTGATGGTGCCGGCCAGTTCAGCAGTCACCGCGCCTGTTTCTGAAAACACCACATTGACGGTGGTCAGACTGATCCGCGGCTCCCACTGCGCCAGCGCAATAGCGGTGGCGCCCATCAGCTGCATGCGGGTGACGGTGTTCTGTGGCGCATCGAGTAAATCAGGTACCACGCTGCCAAAGTCCCGGCGCATCACACGGGAGCCTGTTGGCGTGGTGAGGATTTTTGTCACAGACTGCCAGAGCTGATCGTGATCGGTCAGCGCGCCGGTGCCTTCCGGGTTCATCCCCGTGTAACTGGCTGTCATCGCGTGCCCTCCGTCCAGCTTCCGCCGGTCTGAACCCTGCCATGACCGTGGCTGTCAACCTGGACACCGTTGGACGTTAACGCACCGTTGCTGTGAGTCACATCACCGGCCATCGTGCCGCCGTGGGTCAGTTCGAAAGTGCGCGCTTTAAGTTTTTCTGTGCATACCACCTCGGGCGCGTCCAGCGTGACGCGGGTTTCTGCCTGGATATGCGCGGTTTTAATGCCGGTCACGGCCAGCGCTCCGGCATCGTCGGCTGCGTCGTAATGCAGGCGAGCGCCATCCGGTGCGGTGATGATGATTTCCAGCAGGCTGCTGCCCGTTGGCGGATTATCTGCGCTGTATGCAGAGCCAATCACAAACGCGTTTTCAGGGTTGCCGCCCGGGCAACCGATCCAGACCTGCTCCCCTATGGAGGGCGGCAGCCAGATGCTGAACGCCCCGGCGCGGGTGACATTCCAGCGGATCCAAGTGGTCAGCAGCCTGCCGGAGCGAACGCGCACCGCTTTCTTGTCGGCGCTCATTTGCTCCACGACACCCTGGCGCAGAATGTTTTCCAGCAGGCGCATCAGCTCGGCATTCATGACGCACCGCCCAGACTGCTGATAACAGCGTTTTCCGTAGCGATCAGGTCTGCCGGAGTCATGCCCAGCAGTTCGCGCGCCGGGTACTGCGCGTAAGCGCCCGGGCCAACTTCATCTTTGAGGCCGTACTGGTGAATACGGGCAATGCGTGCGGCGATACCATCAAATCCTATGGTAACGCCGCCCGCGTCCGGTCTGACCTTCATAAAACGCAGGGTGCGCAGGCGGGTAAACATCGGCATTTTTTTTGTCTCTGAATGCGTCGCTGATTGCGTTTTGATTTCCAGATACCGCTCGATATCGGCCCGGTAAAATGTGCGGATATCTCGGCGCATCTCATCAAACCCTGTGATTGTCCGGCCATATTTCCCGCGCCCACCGCGCCAGTTTTTCAGCACCCGCACCTCGTTATTCCAGAAGAACTTGATCCCCTGCTGGGTGCGGTAAACCTTGCGGCGGCGTGCCGTGTAGCTGCTGCCGTCCGGGTTTTTCTGTGACGCGATACGGCGCTGCTGACTGCGGCGCACTGCCAGGCCAATTTTGCGCGCGGTACGGGTGCGCCCCGCCGGACTGACGCCGTCGAGAATGTCCTGAAAGACCTGATCCAGCTCGCTAAACATCCGATCGCTCACGCTCCGGCCTCCTGAAGCATGCCTTCAAATACCAGCCCCCAGCCAGAGGCGTGAGGGACCAGCACGCGCGGGCGCGGCTCCGGCAAATGCTCGGCATACGGCACGCCGTTTTCATCCAGCTGCACCAGTACCCGCTGACGCACCGGCAGCTCAAACATCAGATCGGCGGTGTCGTCGCTGTTAATCAGCGTGGTGAATTTAATCTGCTGGTTTTTATCGGGGTTCAGCAGCAGATCGGGCTGATTAAACCAGAGCCAGGCCATCAGCGGCAGCGTGAAGTCGTCAATGCTCCCGGCATAGTTCATGACGAACAGCACCAGAGAATAGCGGTACATGAATGACGGCGTTTCACCGGTAGTTTCAATGCCACCCTCTTCAACAAACACCGTCCAGGCCTCCGGGTTCGCCCGGCACCAGGTGTTTGCTTTCTCAATGGCGGCGCGGAGTGTGTTTATCTTCAGCATTTATGGCTCCTTTCGGGTGTTCTGGCGCAGGCTGTCCCACTGGCGGATCGCCGCTTTGTCGGCATTACATGAATCAAGTGCATCTATCAGCCTGTCGCTGAATATCGCCACCGCGCCCCAGGTCACCGGCTCATCCGGCGCCGGGCGCGTCGTCTCTTCGGTCAGGCTCTCCGGGACGGGTTCACGGACCAGCTGAATGATCGGCGCGGGCGGTGCGTTTTTGCAGGCTACGACTGACAGCGTCAGGCACAGGAGTAACAGCACACGCGTCACCATTGAACGCGGCCTGCATTGCTTCTCGCCGTCGCTCCCCTTCTGCATTACGCTCTTGCTCACGGACTTTTACCTCTGCCAGTAACTTATGGGTTTGTATGGCGGTCGCCTTCACTTCCTGAATAACCTGGTCGTAACCGGTCGCCGTTTCGGTCAGCAGCTTGTTGCGGGTCCTGGCCTCGCTCAGCTGGTCGGTCTGCCACCAGACAGCAGCCAGAAGGACAAGCATCACAATCACGCTGCCCGCCCTCATGACGACGTACTCAGGCCCAGCAGGCACCAGGCTTTAAAGTCATTGCGCCGGTTAACCAGCCCGGGGGAGCGCTTACCGCCCGCATTGACAAAATCAGTAAGCCTGTTGCACATCTGCGGCCATTGCCTGGCCTGAGCATGCTTCCAGATCGTGGTCCTCTGCTTGCGTCCGTTTTTATCGGTGAACCACATCAGCCCGGTGCAGCCCAGATTCAGGGCGGCATCCGTCATGGCCTCAAAGGTGAGCTGGGGCATGTCGGCGCCGTGGAAATTGTTATTGATGCAGTTTTCAGCCCGTTGCAGATCATTAACCCAGCGTCGCGCTATTTCCTGGTTGCTGTATTCGCGGTTTTCCACGCCGCCCGTGGAGCCGATACCAATGGTCAGAGCACCCGCCGTGCAGTAATAAGGCGTGCTGCGGCAGTCTTCCCAACCTGCAATTTTCTGCTGCCCTTCTTTCGACGTTCTGACGCTCCCGGGCGCCAGCGAAATGCCCAAGGCCACAATCACCGCAATCGAACATTTTTTGATGATGTTCTTCATGCCGGGTTGTCCCCGTGCAGTTGCTCCAGCAGCTGCCGCTCGCGGTCCGACAGGTTACGGGTTTCCGCCTGGCGGAGAATCTGCTCTATCAAATCGTTACGGCGCTGGCTGGCCTGCTCAATGCGGCGGCGGTGAATCGCCAGCCGGACGGCGGAAACAATCCCCAGAAGAAGGCCAGCCAGCGCCAGTTTTTCGCTGACGGTCATCACGCCCACGCCGGTCACTAGGGCGGATGTTGCAAACGCAAAATATTCGTTAATACGATCCAGAGTCATTCCCATAACTGGACGGTTACCCGTTCCACCTCGCTGGTTATCACGGGCATTTCGATCTCCTGCCCGGCATTCAAAAATATCTGGTTGCTCAGTCCCGGATTGGCTTCGAGCACCTTCTCCGTGACACCTGCGGTTTTGCCGTAATGACGCCAGCAGAGCTGATCAACCGTGTCGTTTTGCAACGCCCTGACTTTCATCAGAACAGCTCCGCATAAATACGGGCTTCTTCCCGAATGTCCGCGATACTCCAGCGCCCGTCCCGCCAGAGATCATCGATCTGCCTGTCCAGGGCCTCCGCATCCTTGTCGCCCTTTGGCGTGGTGCCAACGTCCCTGTAACCTTCCAGTACGCTGGCGCGCGTGAAGGAGTAGACCGCACGCCGGAAGCGATAGACTTTTGCGCTTTCTCCGTTGATCTGCTCGACAGGTTCACCGGTGGAAGTCAGCAGGACGGAAACCAGCGATTCCGCGCCTTCCGCTTCCCTTTGCTTGCGCCAGTCCTTCAACTGATCCGCGACATGCAGCGCGGCCTCCGTTGCCATATGCATTAATCGGGATGTTGTAATGTCACCGGCGATGCGGGCAGCGAGTCGCAGATCGTGGAGCTTCACTGTCGGCCAGAAGGTGCCGACGGCAATCTGTGCGCCGCCGTCGTCCACGTCCGTCACATCACTCTCTGCGGGCCTGACGGGGCGCTGTGCGATAAAACTCATCGTCGTTTCTCCGGTAGGTCAGGCGGTGGGCGCCCGGTGAAAAGACCGCATCACGGGCAGATCACCGGACACGCCGCCTGCGGCGCAGGGCCAAGTCGTTACAGTCAGGCGTTTTCTCTGGCGGCGGTTTTCGTTGTCTTTTTTGCCGCCGTTTTGCGGGTGGCTTTTTGGGTCCCAGCCGCCGTTTTCGTCTGCTTGCGTGTTCGTGTTGTTTTTTCTGCTGCGGGTGTTTCGGTTGCCGCTGTATCGCTGGATGAAGTCTCATCTTCCGCATCGCCACTCGCCGCGCTGGTCTGCGGTACCTTCTTCAGGGCACTGACCAGAGAGGCGATCTCCCGTTTCACGCCTGCGCCCGGGTTCAGGCTCATGGCTTCCCGGAAGAGTTTCAGCGCTTCGCCTTTGGTTTCCGCGTCTTCCGTGTCGCGACGGCAAAATGCCCTCACCTTGCACAGCTTCGCGCGGACCTCATCCGGCATATCACTGTCAGCCACAATTTCGGCCAGCTCGTCCAGCATGGCGATATAGCCTGACAAATCGGCTCCGGCGTCCGTGGTGGCGAGGTTCAGAATGGGATTGCAGATTTCTTCGGTCAGCACCGTGGGTGCCGGGCGGCGATAGTTGTCATCCGGCATGCTCAGGCCATGCTTAACGACATAACGCCCGATGCGCAGCGCCAGCTCATAATCGGAGCAGTCTACCGCCCACACCATCAGCGTGGTGATAACCGGATCGGCGCGTCCGCTGTCGCCCTCGATCGTTCCGTCAATCCATCCCTGAAACTCAGGAAGGATGCTGGCCTTTACAGCGGTCTTCGCCTGGCGGGACTGGATCTGGCTCAGCGAGGATTTATGCATATGCAGGCGAAAGAGGATCTGCTCATGCGCGGTGCGCGTCTCCGCGTCACGCTCATCACTGGAGCCTCGCCTCTCTGCCATGACCTTCTGAAAGTGTCTTTGTGCCGGTGTCAGCATGCGTTCATTCTCCTGGGCGGGCTTGCTGCCCGCCTTGTGATGGGATTATCAGGCGAATGTCACGCCGTCGATCATGGCAATCATGCCGTACTCTTCAATGACATAGTCGTCATTGCTGGACTGATAAGTCGCCACGCGGTTGTAATGCGGCTCTTCGCGGATAGAGCGACGCAGGGAGCCTTTCTGGTAATACACAGAGAGGTTTTTCAGGTTGGTGATGAGCACGACGTCTTCAGGAATACCCGGGACAAAGACCGTCGGCAGGCCGCCGATCTTTTCCTGGCTGACAATGAGCTGCGCGGCCAGCAGTTCGGTATTCGGATTGGTCTGGCTGAGCGCGTTCACTTTCGGCAGGTTCACTTTCAGCAGCAGATCGGACGAGAGCACAGTGACCAGACCGGGAGCGCGGCGGAACCAGGGATCCATAAGGCTGTGACGCGCATCGAGCACGGCGGCGTCAATATTGCCGTAGGTGCCTGACGCAATTACCGCGTTATTCTCATCGCGGGAGGTCAGCGTGATACCCGGCATAATGCGCTGCGGCGCTTCATTGCGGATTTTTTGCAGCCAGCCAACGCCGCAATCCTGCAATAACGGATAGGTCGTGCGGTCCGAGTTTTCAGAGTAATGCGTGCCATTAAAGCCAATCATCTGGCGATCCAACCCCAGCTGACGAGCCATCGCATTACTGATTAATGACTGAAATTCAGGGTGACCGGCCCACGCATCCAGCTCCGCATACGAAAGCGCATAGTCATAGTTGGTTTTGCGGCAGTGGTAGTTCTGCGGCTCTTTGTTATGGTTCGGTGCAGGGTTACGGCGGTTGGTGCCGTCCGAGCTGTTATTGGTGCTCGCCATCGGCCCTTTACTGCCGATTTTTACTTTCTGCCCTTCCTGCTCTTTAACCCCAAAGTGGTTAACCAGCTTCATGAAGTCATCCGACTCCATGGCGGCCTGTTCCAGTTTTTGCTGGATAGTCGGATCGACGCTGAAACGATTGGCAACGGCTGAGGGTGAGACACCGTTCAGATGTGCCTGGCGCACAATGTACTTATCAAATAATTCGCGGGTCAGGTTTTCCATTTTTTACCTCTTAGAATTCTGCAAGCTGCGCGCTGCTGTTGCCGGTTGCCGCCGGTCGTGCGCTGTAATTTTCTGCGGGCTGGAGCTGAAGCTGACCGCGCAGCTCGTTAAGTTCACTGGTCAGTTGCTGAATGGTGGCTTTATCCTGTTGGCGTTCCTGTTCCAGGGCTCTGAACCGGTCAATCTGGTCTGCCTGAGATTGAGCAACGGCTTCAACAACCTGATGCAACTGACTGAAACGCTGATCGTCGGTTTTCTGGCCTTTGCCAAGGATGCCCATCACGCGGTTGAACCAGTTGACGCCCTCCTCGCTGCGATGAGCTGCCAGTTCGATCACTTCAGCTTCAAGCGCATCAGAGAACAGCGGCGCCTCGATCTGCTGGTTATTGAAGGCCATCACCTGCGCGCGCTGCTGCGCGGCAAATTTAAGGCGCTCAGTCCCCAGACTTGCCGGGGTGTCCGTCATCGCCAGGCCGACCACATACGCCTTACCGTTAAGGGCAAACTGCGGATGCAGCTCAATACTGGAATAGATTTTTTTTCCTTCATCGGTGAGCTGCTTCATTCGTGCCGAAGCGTCGATCTCGGCATAGAGCGCCGTACGACCGGCCAGCGGCCCTTCGGTGATATCCTCCGCGCTTAAAGCAACAACATCCCCCATGGCGCCAAAATTGCTGTCAGGAAGCATGGAGAGATAGTGCTCCACGTTCACGCGGGCGCCGTAAACGGCCGGGTTGTAGCTCGCCGCCGCATCGCGGAGGTGCTGCGGCTGGATCTCGCGCCCGTCAACGGTGGCGCCAGAAACCGCAACGCGAAACTTTTTGCGGGCGGGTTTAGTCGTGCTGGCCATGTCGTTTTATCCTGTTGATTAATGTCAGTCGCTGCATCATCGCAGAGCCTGAAAGCCCGGCGCCACGCGGTTTTGTTGTCGGAGAACGGCCAGACCTGAAAGCCCGAGCCGCGGGGATCGCGCGCAGGTAATCTCCCTGCTCAAAAGGGGGAAGTGATGATTCAGGATGCGTTTATTCGATTAAGGGCAAAGCAGCTCTACTGGCAGGGTTACCCGCCCGCCGAAATTTCGCGACTCATGGGTATCAACTCAAACACGGTTTATTCCTGGAAAAAACGTGACGAGTGGGACGACACAACGCCTATCAAACGGGTAACGCAATCCATTGATACCCGTCTATGCCAGCTGAGTGCGAAGGACAATAAAACCAGTGGCGATTTCAAAGAGATTGATCTGTTAACCCGGCAGTTGAAAAGGCTGGATACCGGGCAGACCACCACTACCACCGGCGTTAAAAAAACCAGTCGTCGCAAGAAGAAAAATCACTTCTCCGAGGAGCAGATCGATGCATTGCGCTCAAAAATTCTCGACTCTCTCGCATGGCACCAGCGCGGCTGGTACGAACAGCGCGATCAGCGTAACCGGATGATCCTCAAATCGCGGCAGATCGGGGCAACCTGGTACTTTGCCCGCGAGGCATTACTGGGCGCACTGAGAACGGACGTTAAGCACGACTATCAGCGCAACCAAATTTTTCTGTCAGCATCCCGCAAGCAGGCGCTCCAGTTCCGCAACTTCATCCGCAAAGCGGCTGAGGAGGTGGACGTCGAACTTAAAGGCGGTGAGCAAATCACGCTGTCAAACGGCGCGGAGCTGCATTTTCTCGGGACGTCGGCGGCGACGGCGCAGTCATACACCGGCCACCTGCGATTTGATGAGTTTTTCTGGACAGGAAACTTTATCAACCTGCGTAAGGTCGCCGGCGCCATGGCAACACTTAAAGGCTTAACGCGTACTTACTTCTCTACTCCATCCAGCGAAAGCCATGAAGCCTATCAGTTCTGGACCGGGGATCGATGGAATGCGAAACGGCCTAAAGCGCAGCGCGTTGATTTTGACGTGTCCTGGAAGAAAACCCATAGCGGCGTGCTCTACCCGGACAAAACGTGGCGGCAGATCGTCACTATTCAGGACGCTATCAACAACGGCTGGGATTACACCGACATTGACGAAATCAGGGACGAAAACAGCCCCGATGAGTTCGAAAACCTCTACATGTGCGAGTTTGTCAAAGACGGTGAGAGCGCGTTTAACCTCAGCCAGCTGTTAGGTTGTGGCACTGACGGGTATGACGACTGGCCCGACTGGAAGCCGTTCGCCGGTCGCCCCATGGGACAGCGCGAGGTGTGGCTGGGGTACGACGCCAACGGCGGCAGCGGTAATGGTGATGCGGGTGCTTTGTCCGTCACTGTCCCGCCTCTGGTCGCCGGAGGACGGTTTCGCACGATTGAATTACAGCAGTTGCGGGGGCTGGAGTTTGAACAACAGGCGGCGGTCATCAAAGAGGCTGCCGAGCGCTACAACGTCACTCACATCGCCATTGACGGGCAAGGCGTCGGGGAAGCGGTCTGGCAGATTGTTAAAAACTGGTTCCCGGCGGCTATTTGCTATCAGATGAGCCTTTCTTCCAAGCGCGCCCTTGTCCTCAAAATGTTGCAGGTCATACGCGCCGGCCGCTGGGAATATGACCGCAGCGAGCAGGGTCTTGTCAGAGCCTTTAATGCTGTTCGCAAAGTCGTTACGCCCGGCGGTTTCATCACTTACGAAACGGACCGATCGCGCGGCGTAAGTCACGGTGATATGGCATGGGCAACCATGCTTTCGATTATTAATGAACCGTTGGGCCAGGAAAGTGGCGGCGGTGGTTTCGCAATGGGATGGTAACTGTGAAAAAGAAATACGGTAAAAAGCCGATAACCAGCACCGCCGGTTCTGACATTGCGGAGTCACTGAAGGCCGATCCTGAGTTAACTGCATTCAGCTTTGACGGGCCTTATCCGGTACGTGATATGGCCGACCTGCTGGACAATCTCTATTGCCTGGATAACGGGCGATACTATGAGACACCGGTAGATTTTTATGGGCTGGCTAAAGCTCCGCGCCAGAGCGCCTGGCATGAGTCTGCCCTGTACTTCAAACGTAATGTGCTCACCGGCTGTTTTATCCCGCACAAGCTGCTCAACCGTCAGACCTTCTCGGCCTTCGCGCTGGACTGGTTCACGTTTGGCAATGCCTACCTTGAACTCCCGCGCAATCGCCTGGGCGGGCCACTTCCCTTCCGGCATTCACTGGCGAAATACACCCGGCGCGGGAGTACGGACCTCGATCAATACTGGTTCATCCGGCGCTGGAAAGAGGAACACTCGTTTAAACCAGGTTCAGTGTGTCACGTTCTGAATCCGGACATTAATCAGGAGGTCTACGGCATGCCCGAATATATGGCAGCGCTGCTGGCGGCCAGTTTGTCACACTCCGCTGACATGTTCCGCAAGCTGTATTACGACAACGGCTCCCACGCGGGGTGTATTGTCTATATTGGTGCGGGACAGGTTGACGATAAAAGCATGAAAACGGTCAAAGAGACACTGACCGGCGCGCGTGGGAAAGGGGCATTTAAAAACGTACTGCTGCATGCGCCAGGCGGCGGCAAGGATGGCGTTCAGATCCTGCCGTTTCAACAGATCACGGCTAAAGATGAGTTTATCAACATTAAGAATGCCACCAGGGACGACATACTCGCGGCGCACCGTATCCCGCCGCAGCTGATGGGCGCCATGCCAGCAGGAAATGGATCGTTTGGGGATATCGAGAAGGCCGCACGGGTCTACGCGATCAACGAGCTGACGCCCGTAATGGAGGCCCTGAAGGTGGTCAACGAGTGGCTAGGAGAAGAGGTGATCCGTTTCAACCCTTATGCGTTGCTTTCCCCAGAGAAATAACCGCTAGAGAATTCAGTTTCTTTAAACAACATCAGCCATTTATAACAGGCCAGCGTTTTCGCTGGCCTCATCTTTTCTACTTAAAGAATCCCGCATCAGCGCCCCTCTGCGCATCGCTGCTTTTTGCCTGCGCGAGGCATGCCTCTACCTAAAATCACCGCTCACCGTGACGCAGAACCCGTGAAATTGGGTATTCTGCCGCCTTCCCTACCCTGACCCGCTTGCGGGGGCTTGCCCCCCGTCACCTGCGCGCAACTATTCTTTCTTTTTTGTGCATGTACAAACTTGGTCTCAGACCACCGCGCGTATGAGCTTAAAGGGCCCAACATACATCAAAAAAATGTGCAAGTTTGTGTATAGCCATGCAAAAGATTTATGCAAAATCAGTGAAGTGTAGTTTTCCCATTCAGAGACTGATGAGAGTTTATGTAAAAAAATCAATTAAAAACAACGATATAAGATTACACTTTCATCATGGCGTTCTTATCTACAAAAATTGACGATCCCTGCTTCACACAGCATTCGTTGCTAACTTGAAGATTCCAATGATAGCATTGATTATCTTGCTACTACTGATATGATCAACATCATGATGTAGCATTATAAGCTAAACGATTTAATTAAAAGTATTAAACACAAGGTACATATTTTGTCCATATTTTTTAATAAGTTTAGTATTACAATGAAAAACATAATTAGTAAAATAAAACCCATTCATATTATTCTTTTACTAGATTTCCTTCTGATTTTTATTTGTATATGGATGTTATTAACTGCTGGCTCAAATTTACAACTCTATTTATTTAAACTAATAAACAGCGATAATAATAGTATCTACGGGAGTGTATTTGAAAATGCAGTTGCACAAACCAACTCTTTACCACAATTCGCGATATCGGCATTAACCCCATCAGAAAATTACAATTTATTTGCTGCTTTTCTTATAGCATTGTCATCGATCCCCTTTAAAAGCAGTATTCAAATTTTCATTTCTACAATATTAACCTCTGTGTTATTTATCACTGCAACAGATATTTTATTTCTTTACACAAATAATAGTTTGACAGCTCAATTATGTTTTGAAAGCATTACAGCAAACATATTTGGCGCTCCTATCATAGCAGCTTATGTTGTTTTCCTCTATTATGTTAAAGCCACACTTCTCAAAATAACAAGTATCAGCTTTGCACTGCGAAATATTGCAAGTTATATAACATATATAGCAACATCACTAATTGTTTTAGTCACCACCTATTATGTTGTCTGCTTTTTCTATCGACCGACCGTTGTGAATTTTACAGTATCCACGCAAAGTATTTTATCTGGTGACTATTTTCCTAATGAACACAATAAAAAAGGAGAAATCAAAGAAAACTTCTCATTCTTTAGTAAACCTGTGTCATTAGACAGAGATTTTAAAGCCGTCGGGAAAATAGACAAAGTAGAACTATCGACAAAAAATCAAATACATCAAACCATTCAACTTAAATTTTATGCAAATTGTGCAAATTTACCAAAGAACATTAACTATGAATCAAACACGCTATCACTGAATGATCCTAGTAGCTTAAAGATATTTCCCGCAGGAGATATTTCTTTTGCTGAATTTAATGACAGCAAGGGAATGGTCAAACAAAATGATGCTTCTGTCAATATTTTCCATGTAAGTCAGGAGAAAGATGAAAGCTATAACTTTCAAAAAGTCTCTAATGGTGAATTAATTTACTACCCATCTAAAGATGGAGGTGAAATATTCATCACAAGCGCATTACTGCCAACAAAAAATAAGGTTGATAAAAAATATACAATTGAGATAAATGGAGTTAAAACAAACATAGAGTTCATTAGCAAAGGCATTAGCTATAGTGCTATGAAAAAAAAGATTTCTTGTGAAGAAATACCAACAAGCACGATACTTAATGAAAAAAAATACATTAACAACAACTTAATTAATTTTGGTGTACTGGTCAAAATAACACCAAAAAAAGACGACTTTTTTTATATTGATGACAACCTCAATAAAGAAAATATATCGATTAAAGGCGAAGCATTACATACTTACGGCCAACACATTAAAAAAGATGCAATGATTAGTACTTACTTCACTAGTGGGTATATGAAAGGGTTTATATTACGAAACATGAATAAGTTAACGATAAACAACGATAATATAGAAGTAAATAGCTTTGACAACATCCTTGTAATGGGCAAGGATATATATGGAAATATATCAAACAATGATAATATCGTTATACAGGGAACTTCCAATGTCTTTTACAAAAATAGCATCCGAGTAAATAAAACTCTTTGGGAATACTCCAGTGATAATACATTTATTTTAGGCGGAATAGGCACTATCTTAATAGGGCTATGCACTTGGATTGCACGTAGAATAACAACAATTATTCGTAAAAATGATAAAATAAATCATTTCTAATGGATGATAAGCAAGAAATTACAAATATGGCATTGGTACGGGCGTTACATATGCCACAGCTACCTAACAGGATTCAACCACACTTAAAGCCACCATGATCGTCAAGAATTCGGCTATCATTCATGCTCGACAAATGACCAACATAGTCAAAATTGACAGTACTGACCACCATGCCAGAATTTCATTAGCTTTTTTATAACAATCAGGGTAGAAGTTTTTGCCCTTTTCCAGAAGAAAGTCGCAATATTGATTTTTTAGCTCTGTTGGTTCAATACACTCATCATTATTGTGTTCTAAGGTTGCAGCTCCGTTGCCGTTATAGATTAGATGTCCTGGTGCGTCGTACCCTTCAAATTAACTGATCCTCTAGCTTCAGTTTTGGACTTTTGCCTAGCCACTTTCTTCCAGCGCATGACCAGTTCATGTGCTGCCATAAATTCGGTAGTTGGTCTGTCTTTATTACCTGCGTCATCCACTGTTGTCTGTCGCAGAATGCCATGGCTGATATAGTAAACTTTGCCGCCGTTCCGAATGCGGGCACCGCCAGCAATCGACCTCATCATTTTATCGCTTACGAAGATCCGGCAGGTGCGAAGTTGATCGCTAATGTTGACGATAGCTTCTGAGGTGATTATGTCTTCTAGCTCAGTATCTCTCTGCTTTAGTGGCTGCAAATATGCGTCGGCCTTTTTCTTCGTATATACAGCAACCGCAGTGGCGTAGTTTTCTGCCCGCCGTTTCGCTTCACGTTGTAGCTGCTCACGCCAACGCTTTTCTGCATCCTCAGGCGTAAGGCTCATATCTTTAGCGGCGGTAACTTTTGGCCCCCACGCCAGCGCGGTTTCATCATCAATCAACGTACGCAGCATTCGCGCATTGCGCGCGAATGCTTGATCTGAGCTTTCGAAGGGCGCTTTTCTTAATCTATCGGTGATCTCCTGCCTTTCCTGCCGTGAATATCGTCTTAACTCTTCGATGTTCCGCGGAAGTTCAGTCATTTCTGGCGGTGTTTTTTTGTCCGTTCCGGCGCTCACCGTACAGTTATTGACAGAACTCCAAGGGGCCGCGTCGCGGCCTTCTAAGGTCAAATTCTCGACCGACGACAGCTTACGCTTCGGTACGATTTTGTAATCATTGGTACGGGTATAAATGACCGATTCACTGATCGTAAACGGACAATAGACGCCGCTGATTTTGGCGACTGTGTCACCATAATCATTGCCGTTTTCGGTGTATTCATAATTGAGGCGAACACGCAAACAATCGCGAGTTACAAACGGGCCGCCCTGGGCGTTGACGTATCCCGGCCAATCAGGCGCATCAGCCGCAGCGCGGGCAGCTTCAAGTTCCGGGTGCAAAACAAGCTCACGACTTCCTAGGCGCCTTAGCTCGCGCCAGGTGGATACAGGCGCGCCTCCAATCTGCTGAAACTGGCGAATACTCCAGCGTGAAGCCCACGCCCGCACTCGCTTTGCCATCTCTTTAACGGGTTTGCCTGACTCGTGATCAAACTCGCCATCCATTCCATAGCCGTCGATATTTTTTGAGATGTACTTTGCGATGTATCCCGTTGCCGATCCAAACTCTTCATCAAGTGGTTTGGCAGTAAAACGATACTGAGCCGCGCCGGGTTCGCTTCCATCCACCTGGAGGGCGTACTCATGAAAAATATCAGTGGCAAGCTCCACCTCTTCCGGGCGGAGAAATAACAGCAGGTGCCAGTGCGGCGTTCCATCGTGGTGTGGTTCGGCTACACGGAAACCAAATGTGCGGATGCCTTCCCTTCCCCATTTGGCGCGTACACGTGACCAGACGTTGCAAAGGTACTTTTGAGTTTTGCGTGGGCTGGCATTGCAGTATTTATCGTTGCGCTTGCCGGAATGCACATGTGTGGCGTGATAACGTGACGGTGCGGTCAACGTGTAGAACATGCCAACCAGTCCCATCTCGTTAGCCATATCCTCAAAACCGCGCATGCGCACCATCAATTCATGACGGGCGATCTTCGGGTTGGAAACGCTGCCCATGACCTTAGCGAGCAAGGAGGTACGCTCCCCAGTGTCCTGGTCTTCCAGCTCCATCGCCTGAAGGTATTCAAAGTTGGCTTTTTTTTGTGCTATCCACTCCCTGAGGCAAGGCTCAGAGCAATAGGGTGATGCCACTTTGCTGACGTAGCTAGTGGCGATCAGGAGGTGCTCGCGCCAGCGGTCATGGATTTTGCGGAGCTTACCTAGCCACCACTTTTCCGTTTGAAGTCTGGCAATAACACGCAATGCATCTTCTGCTGTCAGTGCTTCATCGCAATACTGTTTCCAGCCAGGGATCGCAATATTGAGTGAGGACGCTTTACTGGCAATAGCGCCGTAAGCGTAGATCGTGGAAAACTCCACATCTGCCGTTTTCTCGTACCGAAAATCAAACTCGCGCATAAACTCGCTTTTCATCAGATTGGCGAGCCTATAGGCCAGTCGTTTCAGGCGCTTTTTATCTGCCCATGGCAGCAGATGAAAATCATCACGTAGCGGAAAGAGAATTGCAGGCAGATTACTTTGCGGCAGATATTGTGCGTTTACCGCATCAACACGACGCAATACATGGCGCTCAAACGTGTTGAATAACCAGCGTACAGCCTCTTTCCGGTCCCTACGGTCCAGAGTTTCAAGGTGCATTGAAAAGCGCTTGCGGATAAACGCAGGGAGAGCCTGGACGCGGCGCCGCAGATGACGCGCCAGTCTTGCGCGATCAAATGCCCTGCGCGCCTCCCCATCACGAGGGCGCAACGGTACCCGATAAACAACATCAACAAGATCGCTATAGGCAAGTGCCTTACGCTCGCCTTTTGGGGTGAGATACTCAATTGCAGGCTCTTCGGCGTCGCTTGGATTAATAGCCCGCCGTGGGGCATTCCAGCTCCATGCCAGGACTGTGGAATCAGGCATAGCTCACCGTCGTTATCTTATTTTGCCAGGTCAACGCCACAACAAGCCGGCGCGCCAAACATTTCGGCATATGCCGCATCGCCCATCACCGCCCCACAGTCCGGGCAACCTCCACCTCCAGAACGACCGCAACCACCACACACGCGAAGTACGCCAATCACTTCACCGGCCATATCGCGGCTTTTGGCACTAACGGAACGGCGAACTTTGAAGGCGTGGAGATTGAAAGCGGAGTAGATCTGGCGGGTTTCTGGTGTGTCGCTGCTGGAGATAACCGAGCGCGAGCCATGCTGGCGATTAACGTCCAGTAGCGCCTTAACCAAAGCGCGGTGTTCGTCCAGGGTAAATGGCTTGCCGTAAGCGGTAAAATTGGCTGTTTTGCTAGTCGGGATGTACGGCGGATCGCAGTAAATCACGGAGTCCAGGCGGTTCCTTGCAACGTACGGAATAGAAGTACGAAAATCATTACAAAGAAAGAGCGCGTGAGTATCCCGCGCCTTTTCGGCAAATAGGCGCATTTCTGCTTCTGGAAAATAAGGCTCCTTATAGCTGCCAAAAGGGACATTGAAACCACCATCCCTATTGGTGCGATAAAGCCCGTTAAAGCAGTGGCGGTTCAGGTATAAAAATGAGGCCGCCCACCGTACAACGTAATCATCTGCACACTCGTCATCCCACGACAGGTGGTTGAACAACTTGCGCTCTTCGTAATAGCTATCTTCGTTATTGCCATTTCTGAATACGTTCCTGGCGATCAGTATCAATCTTTCTGGGTCTTCCCTGAGCGCGAGGAAGAAATTGATCAATGCGCGATTGCTGTCACAAAGCACATAGCGGCGGTATTCCGTATTCATAAAGACTGTGCCACTGCCTACAAAGGGCTCAATCAAGCAATCGGCTTTAGGTAAGTGCTTCAGCAGCTCCGGCAACACGCGGGTTTTACCGCCAGCCCACTTAAGAGGTGACTTAATCATTTGCGGCATTCCTGGTTATAGGTTTCATGGGTCATCAGTCGCCACTGCTTACCACCGTTTTTGCTGAGCAAACGCCAACGGAGGCCAATGCGGATCACGAGATAGGCGTGTGGCTTGACGCGGGTGTAATTACGCTGTCCACGAGCAAAGCAATTCAGGGCGGCAAGCGCCCTCTTACAAACCGGCAACGGCGCGTTACAAACAACAGACAGATGCGAATGCATGGCAGCCCTCATAGCGATCCAATGTGTGGAGAGGTCAAGCGCTGCCAGATTTCGCAGACTTGCTCCGCTTGATATCGCGCGTCAGTGAGCGTGTAACGTGCCAGGGCGCTTCTCGCATGAGGCGCATAGTCTGTGGCAGCAGCAAGGTCGAGAAGTGAACGAATGCAGCGGTATTTTGTGCCTCCAGGGAAAATGCCTGACACCTCTAAGCGATCCACGGCATAACGAAGTGAAACCAGTTTTTCCGGGGCATCTTTGAACCATACGAATAACGCCGCGTTCCGGGGACAGGTATTGTCGGCGAGGAAAGCAGCAAGGCTGCAAAGTGCATCTTCTTCAGCTTCGGTTGCGCTCATTACTTCGGCGCGCCAGTGAGAGTCTTTTTTCATCCAATCGAATGCCGTACTAATGCTGATACGGCCCTTCAAGCTTTCAGATTTACGAATGTCTATCGAAGAATAAAAAACCTTTCCGATCTGCCCTGTTGAGGGTTCAAAAAACACAGCTTCAATGGCACACAGAGGTGATGACGGTTTCTTACTAACGTTAATCAAATCGATCATTACGTGATTCATGGTCTACTGCCCTCGCTGGTGATTGTTTCGTGGTTGGCTATCCACTGCTCAAGTGCTGAATAAATCTCTTCGGGGGTAAGGCCTTGCTCTTTCAGCAGGCCCATACGGATGCGCAGCAATCCGAGTAAGTGGGCGCGCTCGCCTTTGCGCGCATTGGTGCTGATTCCCATAAACTCTGGATCGCTTATTCCGCCTTCCGGCTTTATTGACGTAACCGACATGCAACCTCCTGAAAAAGGCAAAACGTATCTCCGGCAAAGTAAATGCCGTTATTTTTGAAGCGGGTTAATCAATTGTTTTAGCGCGATTTTCTTTTAATCTGCTTGAATATCCTTTCATGCCAGTAATACATGAAATCAATAAAGGTCATTCGCGCGCGATCGTGATTACCGCGAATTGCTTTTTCGAGCCCGTAAATTATTAAATCTTTAGACGGGCTTTTTGAAGTTATGGTAATCCGAGCTCCATTTTTCAGATGTACAGTGAACCCCTGCTCGGCACTTTCCACTGCTTCTCGAATCAGCATTTCCTGTTCCCACGATGTTTTCTCTTCTGCAAACATGCGGCCTCCAGACGGTAATCATCCTTCAAAAGGCCGGTTTTTTAGGCTTCACCCGACAAAGAAGCATGTGGTATGTTGTCTGCGCCCGTTACGTTTGAGAAGCATGACTGGGCTACATCCACTACACACAAGGAATTGTTATGTTTAAAACTTACTTTGGAAGCTTTCTGTTATTAACTCCTGGCATCGAATAAATCAGACGTCTCTTTGGCGGAACTCGCAGCGGGAAGGAGTGATCATGCTGAATTTTGTATCTAGTTGTCATCTTCAGCACACTTTCCTCTTTCAATCGCACTAACAACCATTCAATTACGCTTTCAGCTTCTCCATAAGTGTAATGGTTTAGTGCTAACAACATTTGTTCTGCTGCATCTTGTACACGATGTACGTAAAAATCCTGAGATTTGAAGGCTTTCATATGAACCTCGTAATATTATCCGATAATGAAAAATTTTTTTGGTCTCTGCGCATCAATGACCATGAGATATGCAGGAGTGGTCACTTCAACAAGTTTTTTGAGGCTGTAAGGCAAGCAGAGGCCTTCAGAATGGGTGCGCAAATCCCAAATATATTAATATGCGACAATAATCACAGTATTTCTGAACTCAATGTTGAGTCCGAAGAAAAAACTGTGTTTTCAGTCTCACCTGTAAATGGCGGCTGGCATATTGTGATAAGAAACCCGGCCGATATCGTCTTTACTGACAACACAGTTTACTCCTCTGCTAAAAGTGCCAGCTCGTACATAAGCAATCTTGCTAATGACATTTATGAGCTTGCAGATATTATCGATAGTAGTGGCTTGCATCTTCATCCATTACAGCATTCAGCTCGTTATCGTGACTGCTTCGAAATCATCGATGATCATCCCAGTAGACAATAACTCCATACTTCTGTACGAGGGCTCTCACAAATAAAATAATTTTGTGACAGCCCTGACTTTATAAAGGCAGACAACTTCAACAAAGAAGTAAATGGTTTGCCGTTGCATTTATCCATCATCATCTTTAACGCTCGAATTGATTTTGCATTAGAGACAAATCATATGGCTTAGGGAGATCCCCTCCTGCAACATGAAATATAATTTTACGTAGTTCTCTAAGCGTACCTTCATCACTTTCGCCTTGAAGCATCGCAAAATGATAAAGGTGGGATACGCCATGACGTAAAAGCTGGAGAGAGTAATCATGATTCCATTCCAGAAACTCTTTATTGAAATGGAAGCATTGTAAAAGCGAGTTAATTTTGTCTGCATATTCGAGTTTCATTTTCGCCCCCAAAGATTAAAAAGCAATAAACCGCTTTTTACTCATGATTCTGTCAATCGTTCGACATGCTTCTGATAAAGCAAAGTCGATGCCGTAATAATGGCCTGTGTGCGTAATTTGATAGCGATGACGGTTGTACGGTTTTTTGCGTGGGAGTTTCAGAATAGTAAAACCACAGTAGAGGCTGGTTTTGCTATTGAGTTGTGATACTGATCCGCGGCTACCGTTCTTCATGTTTCCTCCCCTGAAACCGGCTATCGACCTGGCTCACCGAGACCAAGCCACATCAACCACCCTTCCCTGATCTCCTTTGGACGACTTTCGTAGGCCAGTTTCATGCCGTTGTTCCAGGCTGGAAGGTAAACCCAGTACTCGCCCGCACGGCCAGAAGTAGACAGGGGATCGGTCATCTCGATTACAGGAAGCTTCCCTTTCTCGATCATTCCTCTTACCGCAGCCGGCGTTTTCCCGATGAGTCTGGCAAATTCCTGATAAGGAACCGCATCGGTCGTGCTTGTGATTTGCTTTACCATTAACATTTCCTCGTTATTCGGTTCATGGATTGCTCTTAATGGCTTATAGTTGGCTTTAGTGTTCAATACTAAACACTTAACTGTTTACATCTAAACACCATACTATTGAGATCTAAACACCATGTCAAACGCGTTAAACGAGAAAATCGTCTTAATAAGAAAGTCTGAGTATCTAAGTAGACAGCAACTAGCTGATCTAACAGGAATTCCTTATGGGACTTTAAGTTATTACGAAAGCGGACGCTCAACCCCACCAACCGACGTAATGATGAAGATTCTGCAAATACCTCAATTTACTAAATACACACTGTGGTTCATGACCGATCAGGTTTCGCCTGAAGCCGGTCAAATCGCACCGGCACTCGCACACTTTGGGCAAGACTTAACAACCTCGCAGCACTCAGACCAAAAGATTGGTTAACAATTAACCAGTCCTACATACATTTCAAATGTCTATTATTGGTCGAAAAGTATTCATCACATAATTGCAACGCGTTGAGGCCTAAAGGCAAACGCACCCATCGGAGGGTTTTCTTATGACTATTAAGAAACTCGATGATGGTCGATATGAAGTGGACATCAGGCCTGCTGGTCGCAATGGAAAGCGTATCCGCAGGAAGTTTGATAAGAGAAGTGAAGCGGTAGCTTTCGAGAAGCATACTCAGTTCAACCATCACACCAAAGAATGGTTATCAAAACCGACGGATAAGCGGCATCTGTCTGAACTGATACAGCTTTGGTGGAATTTGAAAGGCAAGCATGAGGAGCACGGTAGGATAAACCGCAACAAGTTAGATATTTTTTGCAGGATTACCGACGATCCTTGTGCTTTTCAGATTACGAAAGCGCTGATTAGTCAGTATTACGCGGCAAGAAGAAGTCAGGGCATTAAAGCTTCTACCATTAACCGTGACCTAAACAGCATCAGTGGCATGTTCACAGCGCTTATCGAGGCCGAGTTGTTTTCGGGTGAACATCCGATCAGGGGCAGGAAGAAGTTGAAAGAAGAAGTCCCCGAAACTGGCTATCTGACAGAGGACGAAATCAAGCACTTGCTCTTTAGACTGGATGGCGACAACAAGAAGATAGCCGTTCTCTGTTTAAGTACAGGTGCTCGTTGGGGTGAAGCGGCTCGACTCAAGGCAGAAAACATCATACAGAACCGTGTGACGTTCGTTAAAACCAAGAGTAACAAGCAGCGGACTGTTCCAGTTTCAGCGGAAGTGGCAAAACTCATAGCGGATGGTAAGCGAGGGTTGTTATTTGGTAAGGCGTCTTATTCTGACTTCAGACAGATACTCAGGGAAGTAAAACCTGATCTTCCGACCGGCCAGGCGACGCATGCACTACGCCACAGTTTCGCGACGCACTTTATGATTAATGGGGGAAGCATTATTACGTTACAGAGGATCCTTGGGCATGCACGAATTGAGCAAACTATGGCCTACGCTCACTTTGCGCCCGAATACCTCCAGGACGCGATCTCGCTTAACCCTCTGAGAGGTAGCGCTGATGTGTGAAACGTCCACATAATGTCCACAGATGGGTAATTAGTTATGGCTTTCAATGGTCTTGCGTGCCGCGCAACCCCGCATTGTACCGTTGAAAGCCCCTTGTTCCGGGTGTTTCCAACGCACCCGACGGGGCTTTTTTTCCCGCCGCGGATGCAGGTATTCTCCCCCCAGATGTGTTAAATTTTGTGTATCTCTGTTAATTCTGCGCTGATTGTTTTTTAGCATCATTTGCTGGTAGTGACGATTAGCATTCGGGAGCCGTATTTCTCATGTCCGATTTTATTCTCGCTCGCGTGTCGCAAACGCTCGCTAATGAACACTCCCTCGAAACCCTGGTGCGACAGCTGCTTGAGATGCTGGAGCTGGTTACCCGAATGGAATCTACCTACCTGACTCGTATCGACTTCGACGCGCAGCGCCAGCATATTATGTACGCGCACAACAGCAGCGAAATGCAGATCCCCGAAGGGTTCTCCGTCCCGTGGAACGACTCGCTGTGCAAACGCGCGCTGGACGACCGCTGCATTTTTAGCAACGATGTTGCCGAGCGCTGGCGTTCGTGTCTCGCCGCCCAGGATTTGGGGATCGCCACCTTTTTCAGCATTCCCGTGCGCCTGACCGACGGCTCATTATTCGGCACGCTGTGCGCCACCAGCCGGGCAAGACAGCCCTATAACATTGAGGGTGAGCAGGTGATGAATCTGTTTGCCAACCTCATCTCCCATTACGTTGAGAAAGAGACGCTGGTACAGCAGCTTCGGGCGGCTAACGTCGCGCTGGAGATGCATTCGTATACCGACGAGCTTACGGGTTTGCCGAATCGCCGCTCGCTGTTTAAGCATCTTGCCGCACAGTTTTCGCAGGCCCGGGAACAGCAGCGCAGCGTGCTGCTGATTTTTATCGATCTCGATGATTTCAAAGCAATCAACGATCGATTCGGCCACCCGTGCGGCGACAGCTTTTTGATTCAGATCGGAGAACGCCTGGCCGCACGCGTGCGCAGCGGCGATATTGTAGGTCGTCTCGGCGGCGATGAGTTTTTAATTGTCGGTCCGGGTCCCGATTCAGCCGACCAGCAGGAGTATATCGCCGCGTTACGTCAAGCGCTGGCGGGGATCTATTTCCTTGGTGAACACCGTATTAACTACCCCGGCGCCAGTTTTGGGGTGATTGAAGCCGACCCCTGGCAGATCGACGTTGAACTGGCGCTGCGCGCCGCCGATGAGGCGATGTATCAGGATAAGCAGTCTCGCCGTCAGGGACGTTTTTTTCATATTGACTAATCTACGGTGAAATCCCGTATCATAGTCGACACGACTCGCACTTACAGGGGCTCAATAATGAGACTGGGTATTCTATTTCCGGTGGCTATTTTTATCGTCGCCGTGGTTTTTCTGGGCTGGTTTTTTGTCGGCGGCTATGCGGCACCAGGCGGAGCGTAATGAAAAAAAGCACCATAATTATGCTTATTGTCGCCATCGTCGCCGTGGCGGGTACGCAATTGGGCTGGTGGTAATTCCAGGATTATTCGCGCGTCTTTCCGGCAAAGATTGCAGAATTATCTCATCTACTCAATAAGTTAAAAGCATACACTCACCTCATCAGCCGATGGCGCATGCCCGTTTTTGCGCACGGATTTAACTGGAGAAGTGAGAAATGAAAAAACCGATCGTGTTGCCGTTGATTCTCGCGCTTTGCACGCTGTTATCGGGATGTATTGTCGACCCAGGCTATCACCATCAACACCGCCACCATCATCATGACGACAGAGACTGGCGATAGCCGTGGAAACATAATAAGGCGAACTTCGGTTCGCCTTATTGCATGAAATTAGTCCCGGCGGTCGGAACCTAAAAAGAGGAAACCCAGCGGGATGGAAAACAGCAGCGTAAACACAATGCTGTAAACCGTGACCATCGCCCCCTGCAGGAAGAACATTGACGTCGTCCATTCTGAATACGGCATATTGTATTCACTCACCACGCCGCCAAAGGTGGCGCGCCCAACCACGATAAGCGCGATGGCAAAGATCGCCGCGATCGACAAAAAGAACTTCTTGCTGTTTTTATTGCTGGTGAGTTTCTGCAGAATCATCCGGGTTCCCTTTTTTCTGAGCGATAATCGGCTGTATATGTAACACCAATGCAATCAAAATTGAAGGGATTTTGTTACGAGGCAGTGACAGTCACTATGGGGCCGGTCCCGCGTACCGGCCCCCAACGATTACGACTGGAGCGTCGCCAGACGGGCGGCAAAACCGACAAACACAAGGCCTATCAGACTGTTGCCGATTTTCGCCAGCTTCTTTTTCGTCTTCACGTAACGCGTAACGAAAGAGCCGGAGAGGATCAAAAAGCTCATATAGATGAAGCTGATTATCTCCAGGGTCAGCGCCAGAATAAAGAACGCCAGCCCGGGCGTTTTGGCGCTGACGTCAATAAACTGCACGAAGAATGAGACATAAAAAAGAATCGCTTTTGGATTCGTCAGGCTAAGGGTCAGCGAACGTTTGAGAATCGCGCTGCCCGGCTCGGAATCAGCAGACGAATGACCATCACGTTGGGTTAACACCGCGTAGAGCATCTTGCCGCCCATCCACAGCAGATAAATCGCCCCCAGGTAACGCACGATATTGAACAGCACCGGCGTAGTCTTGATGAGCGTCGCGACGCCGGCAAAAGCCAGAAACATCAGCACCGCATCGCCAATAAACACGCCTGCCGCCGCCAGATACCCTTTTTTAACGCCGTGGGCGATGCCGGTCTTGAGGACAAAAAAGGTATTCGGGCCGGGAACCAGGATGATAAAGATAGCGCCGACCAGATAGGTCAGGTAATTCAATACACCAAACTCAGCGAACACAACGCACTCCTTCGCTTACAACAAAAAATATGATCCCGCGCACGTTAACGCAACCGGGACCATTTTGAAAGCGCCGCGAGTGCGGAGAGCTTAATAGAGCGAAGTTTCGCCAAGCGGACGGGTTTTAAAGCGGCGGTGAACCCACAGGTATTGCTCCGGCGCGCGCAGGATCTCTTTCTCTATAACCTTGTTGATATAGCTTGCCGCATCCTGTTTATCTTCGCCAGGATAGTCGCTCATGACGTCGCTGATGTGCAGGCTATAACCTCTGCGGTCCGCTTTACGCACCATGCTGATGGTGAGCATTTTCGCGCCCGACAAACGAGAGAGTACGTAGGTACCGTTGGTCGTTGCTGCCTGCTGTACCGAGAAGAACGGAGCAAATACGCTCCCCTTCGGGCCGTAGTCCTGATCCGGCGCAAACCACACCGCTTCACCCGACTTTAAGGCATGTACCAGACCGGATAAATTACGACGGTCAATCATCGCCTTGTTCGAGCGCAAACGACCGCGCGTCTGCACCCACTCCATTAACGGGCTATTATGCGGACGGTAGGTCGCCATCATCGGACGACACAGCCCCATCGTACGGCCACCCAGTTCAAGCGACATAAAGTGGACGCCAACGACCATCACGCCTTTTTGTTCGCTCAGGGCATTATTGAGATTGACCATACCTTCCACGTCAAACCATTTCTTAACGCGCTCATCGCTCCAGAACCATGCCATCCCTGTTTCAATCAGGCCCATCCCTAGCGACATGAAGTTCTGTTCGATAAGCTTTTCGCGCGCCGCGGGCGACATGGTGGGAAAGCAAAGTTCGAGATTGCGTCTGGCGATATGCTCACGGCGTTTCAGGAAGCGCCGGGATGCGCGACCGGCGCTGGTACCGATAAGATGCAAGACGGGATAAGGAAGCTGGACGATGAGCCAGAGCACGCCCAGGCCAAACCAGGTCCCCCAATTACGGGGATGAAGAAGTTTTTTATTAAAAGCGTAAGACATGTTTTTTCCTGTAAACATTAGAACATGAGGTAACGCTTAAGGAAAAAACGAGTCCCTTCATCTGTCATTAGGCGGTACGTGTAGCAGTTCAGACAATAATAATCCTGGTAAATTCACTCCGGCAAGTAAAAAAAGAGGCCAACAGAAAAAAACACAATACCAGCACACCTGTAACAAAATGTAAATAAAAAAGTGAATAATAAACCTCAAATATCCACCGCAAGAATGATTAACGCGCTAATCATTCAACATAAAGTATGCGTCTTTTCCAACCAGAACGTCGCTGTGGTAACCCGCAGGCCGCAGCTGAAGCCGCGTCGAGGTACGGCTGCATCCAGATGAGGTCGGGGTAGCCTCTGCTTTCTGTTATCCTTTTCACAACGTTTGCGGACAGGCTATTCCTTTATCTTCCATAAGCCTCACTGACATAAAATAGCAATATTAAAAATGAGTGTCAGAGAAATGACTAAAATAAGAATCAGCTTATTTTACTTTCCTGACAATAATTAATATTTATCGACAATTATCCATATCGCCGGTGGGCTATTTCAGACTTTTTACCTCCGTTGCTTTAACAGAACAGCAGGCAATAAAGTTCAAATGCCTTTTATGACGTTGAAAAAAACGCAACATAGATAAAAATCTCGGACGATTCTCGCGCTTCAACAAACCATTGCCGACAATTTTTAGCGCCTGTTTAAAACCTTCATCTTTCATCAACCCTCGCGGCGACATCAGCGACATCGGTCCATGATGAATGCTTACGGCGTCAAAGCCGGTCCGTTGGAAAAGCGTCTGCCAGGCGGCGGCGCTCAGCGGGCTGACGTGGGATTTCACCACCCCCTGCAGCTGCCGCCGGGCGTCCTCTCCCAGCGCATCCTGCGTATACATGATATCGTGCGTCAGCAAACGACCGCCGGGCTTAAGAACGCGAAAATATTCCGCCACCAGTTTCTCTTTGGCTTTATCCGCATACATGGTGAGCATCGCTTCATTTATCACCATATCAAACGTTGCATCGGCAAATGGCAGCCGAGCGGCATTCGCCTCCATCACTATCACCCGATGATCCACACCTTCGCGAACGATATTTTGCCGGGCTTTCGCCAGCGCGTCTTTATCCATATCGATGGCGTAAACGCTGCAGCGAAAACGCTGCGCCAGCTCAATAGAGGTTGTCCCCATATTACAGGCTACCTCCAGAACTTTACTGTCGGCGGTAAAACCCGCCTGCTGAAATAGCCACTCTGTGGCTTCAATGCCGCCGGGGCGTAAGCGGGTTTTCCCCAGGCTTGCCAAAAACGTATGTCCGGCTTTTTCGCTTGCGTTCATTTGACTCTCCTCCCCTCATTAAGATGCATTATAAATACAACATTAAAGTTAAAGAGGGAATAATGATAATGAATTTTATTTGCATTAAGAATAAAGGGAAAGAAATGATGCAATGAGGGGAAAAATCTATTCAATATTTAACAATCACTTATCGTTACTATGAGTCTATATGGCCCTTATCCCTGTCGCCGCTTTATTGAAATGATAACCATTCTCATATTAACATGTGTCGTATTGATCAACTCTCCTGAACCTGGCTATGTCACCTTCATCCGCCATCGCTTCTCCGCTGACGCTTGCCTCGCTCTATAGCGACCATCATGGCTGGCTGAAAAAATGGCTTACCCATAAGTTGCAATCCGCTTATGACGCCGACGACGTAGCGCAGGACACCTTTGTCCGAATTATGGCCGGCGAGTCGCTGTTGACGATTCGCGATCCAAAATCTTTTCTCTGCACGATTGCTAAACGGGTGATGATCGACCTGTTCCGCCGCAACGCCCTGGAGCGCGCCTGGCTCGACATGCTCTCTCAGCTACCGCCAGAGCTCTCTCCCTCACCGGAGCTACGGCAGAGCCAGCTCGAACTGTTACAGCAGATTGATGCCATGCTGGACGGGCTTAACGCAAAAGCCCGGGAAGCGTTTTTGCTCTCGCAGCTTGAAGGGCTGACCTACGCCGATATCGCCAGCCGCCTGGCGGTTTCCGTCAGTTCGGTTAAGAAATATATCGCGAAAGCTACCGAGCACTGCCTGCTGTTCCGTCTGGAGAACGGCCTGTGAAACCGACGCTAAGCGAATCCCGTCGTCAGGCGCTGCGTTCCGCCTCGCACTGGTACGCGGTCCTCAGCGATGGGCGCGTCAGTCCGCAGCAGGAGGCCCGCTGGCAGCAGTGGTATGAGCAAAACAACGAAAATCAGTGGGCGTGGCAGCAGGTAGAAAACCTGCGTCAGCAGATGGGGCAACTGCCGGGCGGGCTGGCCAGCCGTGCTCTTCACGATAGCCGTCTGGCGCGTCGCCACGTGCTGAAAGGGCTGATGCTTTTGCTGGCGGCCGGAGGTAGCTGGCGGCTCTGGGAGTCCGAGCTGGCGGAGGGCCTCCGCGCCGACTACCGGACGGCGAAAGGGATACCGCGCCCGCAGCGGCTTGCCGACGGTTCGCTGCTGACGCTGAATAGCGAAAGTGCCGCCGACGTCCGTTTTGACGCGCGGCAGCGCATGGTTCATTTACGCTACGGCGAAATCGCCATCAGGACCGCTCACGACAGCCGGCAGCGGCCTTTTCGGGTGCAAACGCGGGAAGGCACTCTCACCGCGTTCGGGACCGAATTCACCGTCCGTCAGTTTGCCGGCGGCACCCGGCTGGCGGTACAGCAGCATGCCGTAGAAGTGGTTTTACCGTCCGGCAGCGCCCAACGCGTTAACGCCGGGGAAAGCCTGTGGTTTACCCGCGATCGCTTCGCCACCCTGGTTAAGCTCAACGGCGGCGAGGATAGCTGGATCCGGGGCGTGCTGACCTTCCACGACGCCCCGCTGAGCGAGGTGGTCGAAACCCTCGCCCGCTATCGCTCCGGGGTGCTGCGCTGCGATCCCGCCGTGGCCGATTTACGCCTGAGCGGCACCTTCCCGCTGGGCGATCCTGATGCCATTCTGCAGGTTATCGCGCAAACGCTGCCGATTACATTGCGGTTTATCACCCGCTACTGGGTCACGCTCGTTCCGGCCTGAGAAAAAAATCGAAAAAATTCTCATTCTCTATTGTCCCTTTTCCCCTGCTCGTTCGACTTATCTGATGAATATAACCAAAAACGATGGTGGAGAAGAGATGACGCCTTTACGCGTTTTACGCAAACCGATGCCTCTGGTGATGGCAATCCGTTTAAGCCTGCTGCCGCTAGCGGGGCTGGCTGCCGCGCCGGTATTCGCCGCCGCGCAGTATGATATTGCCGCCGGGGAGTTAGACCACGCCCTGAACCAATATGCCGCCCGCAGCGGTATCACGCTTTCCGCCGACGCCAGCCTGACGCGCGGCAAGCATAGCCCGGGCCTGCACGGCAGTTTTGAAACCGAAGAGGGTTTACGCAGGTTGCTGAACGGCAGCGGATTACGGCTCAAGCCGCTGGGCAAGAACGTCTGGACCCTGGAGCTGGAGCCCGCGTCCGTCAGTGCAGAATCCACCCTCACCGTCGTCGGGGACTGGCTTGGCGACGCGCGCGAAAACGATGTCTTTGAGCACGCCGGCGCCCGCGACGTGATCCGTCGGGAGGATTTCGCCAAAACCGGCGCCGCCACGATGCGCGAAGTGCTGAACCGGATCCCCGGCGTCAACGCGCCGGAAAATACCGGCACCGGCAGTCACGACCTGGCGATGAACTTCGGTATTCGTGGCCTCAACCCGCGGCTTGCCAGCCGTTCCACGGTGCTGATGGACGGTATCCCGGTTCCCTTTGCCCCCTACGGCCAGCCGCAGCTTTCGCTGGCGCCGGTCTCGCTCGGCAATATGGACGCCATCGATGTCGTGCGCGGCGGCGGCGCGGTGCGCTACGGGCCGCAGAGCGTCGGCGGCGTGGTGAACTTCGTCACCCGCGCCATCCCCGAGGATTTTGGCATTCAGGGCGGCATTGAAGGGCAGCTCAGCCCCACCTCTTCGCAAAACAACCCGAAAGAGACGCATAACCTCGCGATCGGCGGCACGGCGGACAACGGTTTCGGATCCGCCCTGCTTTACTCCGGCACCCGGGGCAGCGACTGGCGCGAACACAGCGCCACGCGGATTGATGATGTGATGCTGAAAAGCAAATACGCGCCCAACGAAGTCCATACCTTTAACAGCCTGCTGCAATACTATGACGGCGAAGCCGATATGCCCGGCGGCCTCTCCCGCGCCGACTACAACGCCGACCGCTGGCAGTCCACGCGTTCTTATGACCGCTTTTGGGGGCGCCGCCAGCTCGCCAGCCTCGGCTACCAGTACCAGTTGGATGCGCAGCATAAATTTAATATTCAGGGGTTCTATACCCATACCCTGCGCAGCGGCTACCTGGAACAGGGTAAGCGCATTACCCTCTCCCCGCGCGAATATTGGGTCCGCGGCATCGAGCCGCGCTACAGCCAAAGCTTTATGATCGGCCCATCCGCCCACGAAGTCGGCGTCGGCTATCGCTACGTCAACGAATCGACCCACGAGATGCGTTACTACACCGCGACCACCAGCGGCGAGCTGCCCAGCACCGCCAGTCCGTACGATCGCGATACCCGTTCCGGCACCGAAGCCCACGCCTGGTATATCGACGATCGCGTGGATATCGGCAACTGGACGATTACGCCAGGTATGCGCTTTGAGCACATTGAGTCTTATCAGGACAATAATCTGCTGGGCACCCGCGAACGGGTCAGCTATAACGCCCCGCTCCCGGCGCTGAATGTTCTTTATCACCTCACCGACAGCTGGAATCTTTATGCCAACACAGAAGGCTCATTCGGCACCGTACAGTACAGCCAGATTGGCAAGGCTGTGCAAAGCGGCAATGTGGAACCGGAAAAAGCGCGAACCTGGGAAGTCGGCACCCGCTACGACGACGGCGCGCTGACCGCAGAGATGGGGCTGTTCCTGATTAACTTCAACAATCAGTACGATTCCAACCAGACCAATGACACGGTCACCGCCCGCGGTAAAACCCGTCATAGCGGCCTGGAAGCGCAAACCCGTTACGCCCTCGGCGAGCTTTCACCCGCGCTTGATAATCTCTCTGTCTACGCCAGCTATGCGTACGTCAATGCTGAAATCCGCGAGAAAGGCGACACCTACGGTAACCAGGTTCCCTTCTCGCCGAAGCACAAAGGCACCTTTGGCGTCGATTACAAGCCCGGCAGCTGGACGTTTAACCTCAACGGCGACTTCCAGTCGAGCCAGTTTGCCGATAACGCCAATATCGTTGCCGAAAGCGCCGATGGCAGCACCGGCCGCATTCCCGGCTATATGCTGTGGGGCACTCGCGTGGCCTATGACTTTGGCCCGCAGATGGCCAATCTCAACCTCGCGCTGGGGGTGAAAAACATCTTCGACCATGCGTATTACACCCGCTCGTACGACGATAACAACAAAGGGCTTTACGCCGGTCAGCCGCGCACGCTGTACCTGCAAGGATCAATGAAGTTCTGATGATAGAGCGTTGCCGGACAGCGCTATTCGCGCCCTGTCCGGCAAGCTGGAGTGAATAATGTTTAGCCTTGTTCGTCTGTGTATTTTCAGCCTGCTGTTTCTGGCGGGCCCGCTCTTTGCCGCCACCGTACAGGATGAGCGCGGTCGCTTTACGCTTGATAAAACGCCGCAGCGCATCGTCGTACTTGAACTCTCCTTTGTCGACGCGCTGGCGGCGGTTGACGTTAGCCCGACAGGCGTGGCCGATGACAACGATCCGTCGCGTATTCTGGCGGACGTACGCGCACGTCTGAAGCCCTGGCAGTCGGTGGGCACCCGCGCCCAGCCCTCACTGGAGGCCATCAGCGCGCTGCATCCCGATCTGATCGTCGCCGATAGCAGTCGCCATGCCGGAATTTACGCCGCCCTGAGGCAAATTGCCCCGGTGCTGCTGTTGAAATCGCGCAATGAAACCTGGGAGGAGAACCTGCAGTCAGCGGCGATTATCGGCAAAGTAGTGGGTAAGGATAAGGAGATGCAGCAGCGTCTGGCGCTGCATCGGCAAAAAATGGCGGCGTTTTCCCGACAGCTGCCGGCTGGCGCCAGCGTGCTGTTTGGCACCTCTCGCGAACAGCAGTTTAATCTTCACTCAACGCAAACTTATACCGGTAGCGTGCTGACGGCGCTTGGCCTGAAGGTTCCGCCGCCAATCGGCGGCGCGCCGATGGCGGCGATAAATTTCGAACAGCTGCTGGCCCTGAATCCGCAATGGCTGCTGGTCGCTCATTACCGTAGTGAAAGTATCGTGAAAAAATGGCAGCAGGACTCCCTGTGGCCAATGCTGCAGGCCGAGCAGAAAGGGCAGGTCGCAGCCGTCGACAGCAACAGCTGGGCGCGGATGCGCGGGATCTTCGCCGCCGAGCGTATTGCCAGCGATATGGTTAAAATTGTCCACCACCGGGCGGTTGATATCACGCCATGAAACCGTTCCGTCGCGCGTTTTTTATCTGGGGATGGGCGCTGCTGGCCCTCAGCGGCCTGTTCTGGCTGAGCCTGTTCTGCTATTCGCCTATCCCGATTTCGCCGCTCAACGCCCTTCACGCCCTGCTGGCGCCTGAGTCTCCTTCGCTTGCGGAGGCGCTGGTGCTTAATCTGCGCCTGCCCCGCAGCCTGGTGGCGATAATGCTCGGCGCCTCGCTGGCAATGTCGGGGGCGTTATTACAAACGCTTACCCATAATCCGCTGGCATCGCCTTCACTGCTCGGCATTAATAGCGGCGCGGCGCTGGCGATGGCGCTGACCAGCGCATTCAGTCCGGCACCGCTGGCGGGCTTTTCGCTGGCGCTGATTGCCGCCTGCGGCGGCGGAATAAGCTGGCTGCTGGTGATGAGCGCCGGCGGCGGCTGGCGTCAACAGCAGGATCGCCAACGGTTGATCCTCGCCGGTATTGCTCTCTCGGCGCTATGCATGGCGTTGACCAGAATGACCCTGCTGCTGGCGGAAGATCGCGCCTGGGGCATTCTTACCTGGCTTGCGGGCGGCGTTTCCCACGTGCGCTGGGCCGAGTTCTGGCAGCTTTTCCCTTTTGTCGCGCTGATTACCCCCGGCGTATTCCTGCTGGCCAACGCGCTTAATCTGCTCAACGTCAGCGATACCGCCGCCCATTCGCTGGGGGTGAATTTGCCGCGCCTGCGCCTGCTTATCAACGCGGCCGCGTTGCTGCTTACCGGCGCCAGCGTCAGCGTCGCCGGACCGATTGCCTTTGTTGGCCTGCTGGTCCCGCATCTGGCGCGTTTTTGGGCGGGTCACGATCATCGTACTTTTTTGCCGGTCAGCGCCCTGCTGGGCGCCCTGTTTATGCTGCTGGCGGATATGCTCGCCAGAGCGTTGGCCTGGCCGGGTGAACTGCCCGCGGGCGCGGTGCTGGCGCTGGGGGGCGGGCCCTGTTTTGTCTGGCTGGTCAGGAGACGCGGGTGAAACAACGCATCGTGTTTTTATGGCTCGCGCTCACGCTGTTAACCCTGTTCTCGCTGCGGATGGGGGCGATCCCGCTGCCGTGGCGAGCGCTGCTCAGCGGATGGCATACGGACAGCGAGTATCACTACGTCCTTATGCAATATCGCCTGCCGCGCGTGGTGCTGGCGCTGATTATCGGCGCCGCGCTGGCGGTTTCCGGGGCGCTGGTTCAGGGTATTGTGCATAATCCGCTGGCCTCGCCGGACATTCTGGGCATTAACCACGGGGCCAGCCTGACCTCGGTGGCGGCCCTGTGGTTTTTGCCGTCCCTGCCCCTGCCGTGGCTGCCGCTGCTGGCCTTTATCGGCGGAATGGTGGCGATGGTGATACCGCTCGCCCTTGCCGGTTTTTCTCGCCCAATGCGCCTGGCGCTGACCGGAATCGCGCTGTCGGCCTGTTGGGCCAGCGTGACCGACTACCTCTTACTGTCGCGGCCGCAGGAGATCAATAACGCGCTGCTGTGGCTGACCGGAAGCCTGTGGGCCAGAGACGGCGCATTCGTCATCATCGTCCTGCCCCTGCTGGCGATTTTGCTGCCCTTAAGCTTCGCCCTCAGTCGCGATCTCGACCTGCTGGCGCTAGGCCATGAGCGCGCGGGAACGCTCGGCGTCAACGTACGCTGGCTTAACGGCTACGGCTTAACGCTGGCGGTGGCCCTCGCGTCGATTGGCGTCGCGGTCTGCGGTCCTGTCGCCTTTATCAGCCTTGTGGTGCCGCATCTTGTGCGTCGCCTCTTCGGCGGCCGCCATCTCCGTTTATTGCCGCTCTCTGCGCTCACGGGCGGACTGGTTCTGCTGCTCGCCGATCTGCTGGCGCGAACGCTGCATCCGCCGCTTGAACTGCCGGCAGGCGTGCTGACGGCGATTATCGGCGCCCCCTGGTTTATCTGGCTTCTTGTGAGAATGCGTTAAATGGAACTGCGAATAGAAAAGCTAACCGCTGGCTATGGCGGCAAGCGCGTTATCAACAATCTCGATCTGACGCTACCGGGCGGGAAAATTACCGCGCTGCTGGGGCCAAACGGCTGCGGTAAATCAACGCTGCTGAAGTGTTTCTCTCGCCTCCTGACGCCCATCGCCGGCGAGGTCTGGCTCAATGATGTCCCCTTAAACCGCCTCTCCGCCCGTCAGCTGGCGCGGCGACTGGCGCTGCTGCCGCAGCAGCATCACGTTCCGGAAGGCGTCACCGTACGCGAGCTGGTCGGCTACGGCCGAAGTCCGTGGCTACCGCTGTGGGGGCGGCTTTCCGCGCAGGATCGACAGCAGGTCGACAGCGCGCTACAACGAACCGGCATCGCTGCGCTGGCGGAACAACCGCTGACCGCCCTTTCCGGCGGCCAGCGGCAGCGGGCTTTTCTGGCGCTGCTGCTGGCGCAGGATACGCCGCTGGTGCTGCTCGATGAGCCAACGACCTGGCTGGATATTCATCATCAGGTGGCGCTGATGACGCTGATGCGCGAGCTGCAGACGATGGGCAAGACCGTGGTCACCGTACTGCACGACCTGAACCAGGCCAGCCGCTACTGCGACCATCTGGTGGTGCTTGAAGGGGGCCAGGTGCAGGCTCAGGGTCTGGCGGAAACGGTACTGACGCCGGAGATGCTACGGGAGATTTTTCACCTGGAGGCGGAGATTCACCCGGAGCCGGTGTCGCAGCGCCCGATGTGCGTGGTGAAATAACCCGGGTAAGGCGCGCTGCGCCCTACCCGAAGTTGATCAGTAGGTGTGGAAGTACTGCTGGATCACCTGCGGATTTTTCGTTTGCGTCAGCGCCGTCATCAGCAGGATGCGCGCTTTTGCCGGGTTGAGCGAGTCGGCTACCAGCCCAGGCTGGCCGTCATCAACCGGCACCACGCCGCTGCCGGTACGCGAGGCGCGAACCACCACGATACCGGCTTTTTCCGCCTTTTCGATCCCCGCCGCGCTGCGTACGGAGACCGACCCCGCGCCGGTGCCCGCATAGATAATCCCGTCGGCATGGTGCGCGATCGCCGCGTCATACATATATTCAGGGTCATCCTGGTAGCCATAAATAATGACCACTTTCGGTAGCGCGTTAAGATTGCGGACGTCAAAAACCGAACGCACGGTGTGAATTTTATCCACGCGAGTTTCGAACTGCGGTTTGCCGCTCACGATAACGCCCAGATAGCCCTCTTCCGGCGCCTTGAAGGTATCCAGCGTCGTGGCGTTGGTCTTAGTGACAAAACGCGCCGCGCCGATGCGGTCATTAAGCACTACCATTACGCCGCGGCCCTTCGCTTCCGGGTCGGCCGCCACGGTCACCGCTTCCAGCAGATTCATCGGACCGTCTGCGCTGATGGCCGTGGCCGGACGCATTGCCGCCGTGAAAACGACTGGCTTATTGCTTTTTACCGTCAGGTTGAGGAAATAAGGCGTCTCGTCCAGGGTGTCGGTACCATGGGTAATCACAACGCCGTCCACATCATCGCGTGCCAGCAGTTCATTGACGCGCTTTGACAGTTTGAGAATGATGTCGCTGGTCATATTTTCGCTGCCGATATTAGCGACCTGCTCGCCGTCAACGCGCGCGACTTTGCTCATCTCAGGCACGGCATTAATCAGCGTCTGTACGCCAATCGCGCCGGCTTTGTACCCGGTAGTCTGGGTATTGCTGGCCGCTGAACCGGCAATCGTCCCTCCGGTCGCCAGGATTACGATATGCGGCAGACGCGTCTCACTCGAGGCGAAAGCGCTTATCGCCAGTAACGTAATTGCCAGTAATGCTCTAAAATTCATCATGACTCATCCCAAAATAGATATTAAATAAATTCGCGCAGAGAGAATGCAAACGGCTTGCCAGGATTTAATGTATTTTACTCGGTAAAAATGATTAACTATCGGACAAAAAAGGATTTTTACTTCGCCCGGAGCGCTACTTTGGTGCAGGGACGCGCTAAAAATGGGCAGGATAAAAATGCGAAACCCGAATGGACTTATTCAATCTATTTTGTCATGTCGGCATCGCTATCAACGAAATAGAGCAAAACGGTGCGGGTAATGCGATGGAGAAAAACGATGCATAATATCGCCTTAAAATCAGCATTGATGCTTACCACCCGCGTCATACAAATTATTAACCCTGAATTACACCTGCATATGCAACGAACGGCGCTGATCGCGCTGGAGCTTGCGCAGGCGTCAGGGCTCTCGCGTCAGCAGCAGCAGACGATCTTTTGCGCCGCGCTGCTGCACGACATTGGCGTTCTGGGCGATAAACGAGTGTTCTCCTCGCTGAACGCCATCGATAACCTCAACGATCCGCATCAGCACCGGGGAGCAGAAATGCTGGCCGGGTTAGCGACCCTGGCCCCCATCCTGCCGATTATCCGCGATCACCATTTTAGCCCACACCACAAAGGCAGCCTCGAACAGCATATCGTCTATTTCGCCGACGTGTTTGAACGCCTGCTTGCTGGCGATAAGCACGCGACAACCTTTCAAACCGATATGATTATTGGTAAATTTCGCGCGCTTTACCAGGCGATAGATCCGCCGCTGTGCCAGACTTTGTGCCAGCTCGCACAAAAAGAGCATTTTTGGCTGCACCTCAATCCCGGACATATTCAGCGAATGCTGGAGATCATCGGCCCTATCAACCATGTTTATATCGATATCGACGGTCTGAAAGATATCTGCCTGTTAATTGCCAAAATTGTCGATACCTACAGCAGCTTCACCGCCAGCCATAGTCTGAAGGTCGGGCGAATTTCGCGCACCCTTGCCGCTTATATGAATCTGCCGGAGATGGAGTGTAAGAAAATTGAGATTGCCGGCTATTTACACGATATTGGCAAAGTACACATTCCGCTGAAAATCCTGGAGAAACAGGGCGAACTGAATGACGAAGAGCTGCTTCAGGTTCGGGAACATAGCTATATGACCGGCGAAATTCTTAGCACCTTCAGCGAACTCGGCGAAATAATTAACTGGGCCGCGAATCATCATGAAAAGCTGGATGGCAGCGGCTATCCGCTTCATCTCAATGAGCATTACCTGCAGCTTCCGGATCGGATTATCGCCATCGCGGATATTTTCACCGCGCTTACCGAAGACCGCCCCTATCGCCCCGGAATGAGCCGTCAGCAAGCGTTACAGCTGATAGAGAGTGATGTTATAAATGGCGCGCTGGATAAAGACGTGTACCGCATTTTGCATCACCATGCCGAAGCGCTGCACGCTATTATTACTCACACGCTACACCCGTAATCACCGTTTTTTTTCCGGTGAAGCCGGAGTGTGACGATAAAAAAATAATTAATTCATCTGCACGCAAGGAATATCCGGTGAGAATCGCCACCATGACTAACTGGGCCTACGGGATCACCGTCGCCCTGACCCTCGCCTCAGGCATCGCCATGCTGATGGCCTCAAGTGCGGATAATGCCGAACGCCGCGCCGTCGAACAACGCCAGGCGTTTGACCAGCTAAGCGAAGAAGTAGAAAGCGGCGCCTGGGAGCTTTCCGATCTCGCGCGACTTTACATCATTCAAAAAAATCAGGATGTGCTGCAGGAGTACCGGCAGCAAGCCCAGTCCACCGCCGCCATTGAACATCGTCTGGAAAAGCTGAAAGACAATGGCGCAACTGCTGAAGAGCTGGCGCTGCTGCGCGAGGGTTTACAGATAGCCGATGAACTTCAGGATGAGCAGCAAACGGCGCTGGCGCAGGTTGCCAGGGGAGAAGAAAAAGCGGCGGTCAGCCTGCTTTACGGCACTGCCTATGAGCAGGAGCTTGAGCGGGTCCAGACGCAGCTCGATCACTTTCGCCTGATGCTCGAAGGCCGGGTGAATAAAACCATTGCCGAGGCTACGGAGAAATCACGGATCTGGCGTACGCTTTCTGAGATCATGGTTGGGCTCACCGCGCTGATGTTCCTGTTTGTGCTGGGGTTTATTCTTAAGCGGCGGGTGCTCTATCCCGTCGTTCGCCTGAGCGACGTGGTGCAGCGGCTGGCATCGCAGGATTATGCGGTTGAGACGCCGCAGTTTAACCAGATTGATGAAATTGGCGATATGGCCCAGGCCATTCGTATCTTTCGCGAGAACGGGCTGGCGCGGCAGCGGCTGGAACAAGAGCGCGATGCGGACTGGGCGGTCCGCGAGCTGCTGGCGAGGATGACCCAGCGCTTGCAGGGCTGCGAATCGTTCGAGGATGTGATCAAGGTTGCCGAACTGTTCGCGCCAAATATCGCCCCGGAGATCCCGGGCCGGCTGTATATTCTCGATACCGATCCCTGGCAGATGCGCTGCGTGGCGCAGTGGCTTTCTCCGCCGCTTGAAGCCGACGTTTTCCATCCGGATAACTGCTGGGCCGTGCGGCGCGGGCTGAGCCATCCGCCGGTCAACGGTGAGCCGGATATCGCCTGTTATCACCTGTCGGAATCGCAGGCTCAACGGTCGCTATGCGTGCCGCTGATTGCGCAAGGAGAAGCGATTGGTCTGCTCTCCTTCAGCAACGTCACCTCCGCGACCGCCCCGTCCCGCGCCTATCTTGAACTGATGGCCGAAGCCCTGGGTCTGGCGCTGGCGAACCAGCGTTTACGCAACGCGCTGCTGGAAAAGGCGCTGTTTGATTCATTAACCGGCCTGCGTAACCGCCACCACCTGGATGACGCTCTGCATACTCAAATGAATCTGGCGGTACGCAACGGTACGCCGCTGAGCTGCCTGATGATCGATATCGATCACTTTAAGGCGATTAATGATAGTTATGGTCACGAAGCGGGCGATCTGGTCATTAAAAACGTCGCGGCGATTATTCAACGTGCGGTGCGCGATATTGGAATGGCCTTCCGCTATGGCGGCGAAGAGTTCCTGGTATTGCTGGGCGGAACCGATGAAGAGGCCGCGATGGCCTGCGCGACCGACATCTATCACAGCGTTCAACTGCTGACGCTACGCTATGGCCTGGCTGAAATTGGTCAGGTCGATGTGTCCATCGGCATCGCCAGCTACCCGCAGCATACGCAAAGCGATAGCCTGTTGCGCGCGGCTGACGCTGCGCTCTACCGGGCAAAAGAGCTGGGGCGGTCGAGAATTGTGAGCTTTGGGATGTTAAAAGCGGATTGAGTCGACAGTCACACCACCGCGTAAAAGGAGCGCTGCACTCCTTTTACGCGGTGGTGTGAGCAGGACAGAATAGCAACCGTTAAGCGCAATCCTTTTTCTATCCTATTGAAAATCAAGCCTCTTGATCCAGGGCAAAGTCGAAATGCCGCAATTCAGTAAAATTCATCGCCTGATTTGAACAAGACTATGTCGTTTTCATGTTTTTAAGATTTACGCTGTTCTACCTACTTATTATCCCCTTGCAGACTTTCGCGCTTAATTACTCTTCAACTTTTTTAAGACTCAATTGCCCGCAGAGAGGCCTCGTGGAAGTCATTTTGCATGTTTACGATCATACCCAGGAAAAATGGCAGAATAATTTTGAGACCGGCGCGGGGCACAAGCGTTCTGGCGATACGGAACTGATCCCCTTTGCCAACGGAGACATTCTCTTCCACTCCGCTTCAAAAGATGCTTTCAGCTATCTCTACAGCGGCGAGGAGACGCTTCACCACTGCATAAAACTGGACGAGAGACCGCTATACCCCTCCTTTTAGACCCGCGTAACGGACGCGATTCACCCCGGAGAATAAAAAAACGGGAACCCATCGGCTCCCGTTTTTGCTTAACCCAGAGACTGGATTACATATTCGCGATAATCGCGTCGCCAAACTCTGAACATTTCAGCAGCTTAGCGCCTTCCATCAGACGTTCAAAGTCATAGGTCACGGTCTTGGCGGCGATAGCGCCTTCGGTGCCTTTAACGATCAGGTCTGCCGCTTCGAACCACTGCATGTGGCGCAGCATCATCTCAGCGGACAGGATGATGGAACCTGGGTTCACTTTGTCCTGGCCGGCATATTTCGGTGCAGTACCGTGGGTGGCTTCAAACAGCGCGCACTCGTCACCGATGTTCGCACCCGGGGCAATACCGATACCGCCAACCTGCGCCGCCAGGGCATCAGAGATATAGTCACCGTTCAGGTTCATACAGGCGATAACATCGTATTCCGCCGGACGCAGCAGGATCTGCTGCAGGAAGGCGTCGGCGATAACGTCTTTAACGACGATCTCTTTCCCGGTGTTCGGGTTTTTAATCTTCAGCCACGGGCCGCCGTCAATCAGCTCACCGCCGAACTCTTCGCGTGCCAGCTGGTAGCCCCAGTCTTTGAACGCGCCTTCGGTGAATTTCATGATGTTGCCTTTGTGCACCAGGGTCAGAGAATCGCGATCGTTGGTGATAGCGTATTCGATGGCGGCGCGAACCAGGCGTTTAGTGCCTTCTTCAGAGCACGGCTTGATGCCGATACCGCAATGTTCCGGGAAGCGAATTTTCTTCACGCCCATTTCATCGCGCAGGAATTTGATCACTTTATCTGCTTCAGCAGAATCGGCTTTCCACTCGATACCGGCGTAGATGTCTTCAGAGTTTTCGCGGAAGATAACCATATCGGTCAGTTCAGGATGCTTAACCGGGCTCGGGGTACCCTGATAATAACGAACCGGGCGCAGGCAAACGTAGAGGTCCAGTTCCTGACGCAGAGCAACGTTCAGAGAACGGATGCCGCCGCCGACTGGCGTGGTCAGAGGGCCTTTGATAGCAACACGATATTCACGAATCAGATCAAGAGTTTCGGCAGGCAGCCAGACATCCTGGCCATAAACCTGGGTCGATTTTTCACCGGTGTAAACTTCCATCCAGGAAATTTTACGCTCGCCCTTATAGGCTTTCTCAACGGCAGCATCAACCACTTTCAGCATCGCCGGAGTCACGTCAACGCCGATACCATCACCTTCGATGAACGGGATAATCGGGTTATTAGGGACGTTCAGCTTGCCGTTTTGCAGGGTGATTTTTTGACCTTCCGCCGGAACTACTACTTTGCTTTCCATTAACCTCTCCTTCGAGCGCTTCTGGTTCTGCTCTTCCCTCTTCACGC
>Ga0058694_1000126_pt1 | contig 48827 bp, 46 predicted proteins | sample AgamicOrSfrz_FD_55041 | JGI IMG/M metagenome (GOLD analysis project Ga0058694, IMG submission 55041) | Agave microbial communities from Guanajuato, Mexico - Or.Sf.rz | ecosystem: Host-associated > Plants > Phyllosphere > Phylloplane/Leaf | place: Guanajuato, Mexico | collected 2012-05-30 | reverse complement strand
TTCCAGTCAGCGCAGTACCGCGCGGTGGAGTTCATCCTCGGCAACAAGCACCCCGGGATGCTCAAGGTGTTCGAGAGCGACCCGCCGGCGCACGACCTGCTCAGCGAGCTGCTCGCGAGTCCGACCGTGTACGACGCGTTCCTGCGGATGCTCGCCCGCGCCGGCCACCCGGTGCCGGCCGAGGTCCTCGAGCGCGACGTGTCCCGGCCGTGGGTGCGGCATCGGGACCTGCTGCCGGTCTTCGCCGAGATCTACCGCGACACCCAGACCCACTGGGCGGCGTACGCCACGTGTGAGGACCTGGTGGACCTGGAAGACGCGTTCCAGCTGTGGCGCTTCCGCCATCTGCGCACGGTCCAGCGCACGATCGGCTTCAAGACCGGAACGGGCGGCTCCTCCGGGGTCGGCTTCCTCCAGCGCGCCCTGGACCTGACGTTCTTCCCCGAGCTCTACGACGTCCGCACCGAGGTGGGCCGGTGAGCGCGGCGAGCGCGTCGCCGGACCACACGCTGCTGCCCGGGGTGGTCGACCGTCATGTCCACCTCGGCCTGGTCGACCACGGCCCCCTCGCCGCGGGCGCGCTGGTGGAGGTGCACGACCTCGGCTGGTCGCCGGCGATCGCGGCCGGGTGGCAGAGCGACCCGCCCGCCGACGTGACGGTGCGGGCGGTGGGGCCGTTCCACACCGCGCCCGGCGGCTATCCGACCGGCCGCAGCTGGGCACCCGCGGACGCGGTCAGGCCGGTGGCCAGCGTGGCGGACGCGCAGGAGGCGGTCGCCGAGGTCGCCGCGCAGGGCTTCACCGGGGTCAAGATCACGCTGCACACCGCGATGCCGCTGCTGGGCGACGACGTCCTGGCGGCGCTCGTCGAGGCGGCCCACGCCCACGGCCTGCCCGCCCTGGTCCACGCCGAGGGCGAGGGCCAGGCGGCCCGGGCGGTCGATGCCGGGGTCGACGTGCTCGTGCACGCGCCGTGGACGGAGAGGGTGCCCGACGAGGTGCTGCGGCGGGGCACCCACCAGACCTGGATCTCGACGCTGGCGATCCACGACGCACCGGCCCGCGACGTCGCCATCGACAACCTGCGCCGCTTCGGCGAGTACGGCGGCCACGTCGTCTATGGCACCGACATGGGCAACGGCCCGACACCGGTGGGCCCGAACCCGACCGAGATCCGGCTGCTCGAGCGGGCCGGCCTCACCGGCGACGACCTCCTCGCAGCGGTCCTCGCGCCGGCCGACGGGCTCACGCCGGCGCGCATGCTCAGCGCACCCCTGCCCCGTCCCCAGGACGCCGAGCAGCTCATCGGCTGGCTCGCCGCCGCCACCCGCCTCACCACCGCGGAGACACCATGACCGATCTGCGGCAGCGCGCCGCCGACCTCGACGCCGCCGACCCGCTGGCCCGCCTGCGGGAGGCGTTCGTCCACTCCGACGCGGTGGCGTCCTACCTCGACGGCAACTCCCTGGGCCGACCCGTGGCCGGCACGGGGTCGTCCTTGGCCGAGTTCGTCGACGGCGCCTGGGGTGAGCGCCTGATCCGCTCGTGGGACGAGCGCTGGATGACGCTGCCGACCGAGCTGGGCGACCGGATCGGGCGGATCTGCCTCGGCGCCGCCGCCGGTCAGACGGTCGTGGGCGACTCCACCAGCGTGCTGCTCTACAAGCTGGCCCATGCNGCGCTGACGAGCCAGCTCGCCTCGGAGCCGACGCGCACCGAGCTGATCGCGTGCGCCGACGACTTCCCCACCGATCGCTTCGTGATCGAGGGNCTCGCCTCCCAGCTGGGCCTCACCGTCCGCTGGCTCCCGGTCNCCGCCGGCGGTGGCGTGACCCTCGCGCAGGTGCANGAGCAGCTGAGCGCCCGCACCGCCCTGGTGCTGCTCAGCCACGTCTCCTACCGCTCGGCCTGGATCGCGGACATGGCCGGCATCACCGCTGCCGCGCACGCGGCGGGCGCGCTGGTGCTGTGGGACCTGTGCCATGCGGTCGGCGCCCTCGAGCTCGACCTGGACGCCCTCGAGGTGGATCTCGCGGTCGGGTGCACCTACAAGTACCTCAACGGCGGCCCCGGGGCGCCCGCGTTCGGCTACGTCGCCGCGCGTCTGCACGACCGGCTGCGCCAGCCGATCCAGGGCTGGATGGGCGCGGCCGACCCGTTCGCGATGGGCGAGCGCTACGAGCCCGCGAGCGGCATCCGGCGCTTCATCAGCGGCACCCCGCCCATCCTGGGCATGCTGCCGATGGCGGCGATGCTCGACCTGCTGGAGCAGGCCGGGATGGCCGCCGTACGCGCCAAGTCGGTGGCGCTGACCGGCTTCGCCGTCGAGGTGTACGACGCCCTGCTGGCGCCGTACGGTGTCGCGCTCGCCTCGCCGCGCGACGCCGCACTGCGCGGCGGGCACGTCACCCTCGACCACGAGCGGTTCCGCGAGGTGACCGCGCGGCTGTGGCAGCGCGGCGTCATTCCCGACTTCCGGCCCCCGCACGGCCTGCGCGTGGGCCTGTCGCCGCTCAGCACGAGCTTCGCCGAGGTGCTCACCGGCCTCGAGGCGGCAGCGGAGGAGCTGAGGACGGTCAGCGCGCCGCCGCCGCCAGGCGCGCCCTGAGCAGGGCCGCCGCCGGGTGCGGCCGGCCGGCCAGGGCGCGTAGGGCCGCCTCGACGACAGCGGTGTCGTAGGGGGCGAACTCCGCGTAGCGCAGCACCGCGTCCGGGTGCGGGTCGGCCAACAGGGCCTCGCGCAGCGCCACCGCGACATAGTCCGCGAGCTCGGTCAGGGCCGGGCTGTTGGTGCCCGGCAACAGGTCGCCGCCGTAGGCCTCGACGGCCGCCACCACGTGGCCGCGGCGGACGTGGGCGAGCACCTGCTCCACGTCGGTCGCCACCGGCATCAGCAGCCGGTAGGGCCGCGACGCCAGCTGCCCGCCGAGCGAGTGCCGTAGGTGGGACACCTCGGCCTTCAGGGTGGAGAAGGTGACCGCCTGGTCGCCGTACACCATCGCGTGCAGCTGCTCCAGGGACAGGCCCTCGGGGTGCAGGGCCAGCAGCGCCAGGATCTCGGTCTGGCGGCGGTTGAGCAGCAGCCGCTGGCCGTCCAGGCGGGTGTCGGCGGTGCCCAGCAGCGTCATCACCAGACCGGGCGCTACCCCCATCTCGGCGCCGCTGCGGCCAGCCGGTACGACGGGCATGGCCGACTCGATCAGGCGCGCCATCACCCGTGCCGTGGCCAGCCCGATCGGGTGGGTGCGGTCCCAGGTCGTGGAGAGGTCGATGACGCCCAGCTGCGCGCCGGTCACCGGGTCGTGCACGGGCGCTGCCCAGCAGACCCAGTTGTGCACCACCTCGGCGTAGTGCTCGGCGCTGAACACCATCGCCGGCTCGCCGGTGCGCTGGGCCAGGTCGAGGGCGTTGGTGCCGACCGAGCGGTCGTCCCAGCGCCCTGCNGCCACGAAGTTGACCGTCTCGGCACGCCGCCGCATCACCCGNCCGCCGTAGGTCCACAGGATGCGGGTGTCGGGGTCGGTGACGGCGATGACCAGGTCGCCGTCCTCCGCCGTACGCCGCAGCTCCTCGCCGACCCGCTCCACCGCCGTCTGCAGCGGCGACTCGCGCCAGTAGGTGCGGGTCGCCTCCTCGTCGGCCAGCGGTGCCTGGCGCACGCTCGCGGGCACTGTCGCGCCCGAGCGGGCCCAGCTGGTCAGGATCTCGGGGCGCACCGCCGCGGCGGCGTCGCCGTCCTGGACGAAGGCCGTCCACGCCCGCAGGGCGTCCAGGCGCCGCTCCTGCAGCTCGTTGCCGACCATAGAGCGAGGCTAGGCCTCGGATGTGGCCTGCGTCACTACGCTCCCGGGACCGATCTCGTGCGCCTCGTGATGGATGCGGCCTTGGGTGGCGGCCAGTGGCTCCCCGGAGCCGCCCCAGCGCCGGGCGACGATCTCGGCGGCGATCGAGATGGCCGTCTCCTCGGGGGTGCGAGCGCCGAGGTCGAGCCCGATCGGGCTGCTCATCCGCGCGATCTCCGCCTCGGAGAGCCCGGCCTCACGTAGCCGCTGCGCCCGGTCCAGGTGCGTGCGCCGCGACCCCATCGCGCCGATGTAGGCCATCGTGGGCAGGCGCAGCGCCACCTCCAGCAGCGGTACGTCGAACTTGGGATCGTGGGTGAGCACCGTGATGACGGTGCGGGCGTCGATCCGCCCGGCGGCCGCCTCGGCCCGGAGGTACTCGTGCGGCCACTGCACGATCACCTCATCGGCGGCGGGGAACCGGCTGTGGGTGGCGAAGACCGGGCGGGCATCGCACACGGTCACGTGATAGCCGAGGAAGCTGCCCACCCGTGCGACGGCCGCCGCGAAGTCGATGGCGCCGAAGACCAGCATCCTCGGCCGGGGCGCGAACGCCCACACGAAGACCCGCATGCCCTCGCCGCGCCGCTCGCCGTCGGGCCCGTAGGTCACGGTGGCGTTGACGCCCTGGGCGAGCAGGCCCAGCGCGTCGTCGTGCACGGCATCGTCCATCCGGGCCGAGCCGAGCACCGGCGCCGCCGCGGGGGGCGGGGTCCCGTCCGGGCGTACGACGAGACGCCGGCCGAGCCGGTCGGGGTCGGGATGCTCGATGATCGTGGCGATCGCGACCGGCCTACCGGCGCGCAGGTCGGCGGCCACCTCGCCCAGCTCGGGGAAGGTCTCGCGCGACACCTTCTCGACGAACACGTCGAGGATGCCGCCGCAGGTGAGGCCGACGGCGAAGGCGTCCTCGTCGGAGACGCCGTACCGCTGCAGCACCGGGCGGCCGCTCTCGACGACGTCGGCGGCCAGCTCGTAGACCGCCCCCTCGACGCAGCCGCCCGAGACCGAGCCGACCGCCGTACCGTCCGGCCCGACCAGCATCGAGGCACCCGGCGGGCGGGGCGCGGAGCGGAAGGTCGCGACCACGGTCCCCATGCCGATCGTCTCCTCGGCCTCCCACCAGCGCATCAGCTCCTCGAGCACCTCACGCACGGGCGATCACCTCGGTCAGCTCGGCGTAGGTCGCCAGGGTGTGCCCGGCCAGGAAGTCGTCGACATGGGGCAGCACCGCCCGGATGCCCTGCTGGACCGGCTGGTAGCACTCCTTGCCGCGGTGGGGATTGACCCAGACCACCCGGTGCGCGAGCCGGTGCAGCGCGCCGGCCTGCTCGCCGAGCTCGCGGGCGTCGCCGCGCTCCCAGCCGTCGCTGAAGATCACCACCACGGCGCCGCGGGCGAGCTCGCGGCGGGTGCGCAGGAACGCCCGCAGCGTCTCTCCGAGCCGGGTGCCGCCGGCCCAGTCCGGCACAGCGGCCCCGGCGGCGACCAGCGCCCGGTCGGGGTCGTGCAGCCGCAGCGCGTCGGTGACCCGGGTGAGCCGGGTGCCGGTNGTGAACACCTCGATCCGCCCCGCTGANGCCCCCACCGACACGCCCACCGACACCCCCACCGACACGCCCTGGACGAGCCGATGCGCGAGCCGCAGCAGGGCGTCGGCGTACCCGCTCATCGATCCGGAGACGTCGATGAGGAGGACCACCCGACGTGGCCGCGGTCGTCGCCGGCGATGCAGGATCGCGGCCGGCTCGCCGGCCTGGCGCAGGCTCGCGCGCAGGGTGCGGTGGCCGTCGACGAGGCGGCCGCGGCGGGCGGCCTGTGTGCGGGGAGTACGCCGGACCGGCGCCCGCACCGGCAGCTGCGCGAAGAGCGCGGCCAGCCGGGCGCGATCCGCGGCGTCCAGCGTTGCGACGTCGCGGTGGCGCAGCACCTCGGCGTCGCTGGCGGCCACCCGGGCGGGATCGTCCTCGGGCGAGCCCTCACCCTCGCCGTCGTCCGACCCGGACACCAGGGCGGCCGAGCGGCCCGGGGTGGGTGTCGGCGGCACCGGCACGGTCCGCCAGCCGCCGCCGAACCAGGCGGCGAAGACGTCGTCGTACCGGCTCAGGTCCTCGGGGCGGGCGCACANCGTGGCGCGGCCGGNGGCGTGGGTGGCCGCCGGGTCCCCGAGACCGACCCAGGAGACCGCNTCGAGGAAGCTTCGGGAGCGATCGGGGGTNACCGGCACCCCGGCGCCTCGCAGCGCCTCGGCGAAGCCGAGGAGGATCTCCTCCGGGCTGTGGGTCGGCGCGCTCATGCCAGCAGCCGATCCAACGCGGCCTGCACCCGGTCGGTGTCCTCGCGGTACTTCACCAGCGCCCCGAGGGTCGCGGCAGCGGCGGCGAGGTCGAGCTCGCTGCGCCCGAGCTCGGCCAGCGCTCGCGCCCAGTCCAGCGTCTCCGCGACGCCGGGTGCCTTGACCAGGTCGCCGTCGCCGCGCAGCTGCTGCACGACCCCGACGACCTGGCGGGCCAGGGCCGCGGGCACCTCCGGGGCCCTGGTGCGCACGATCTCGACCTCCCGCTCCAGGCCGGGATGATCGATCCAGTGGTAGAGGCAGCGGCGCTTGAGTGCATCGTGCAGCTCGCGGGTGCGGTTCGAGGTCAGCACGACCACCGGCGGTGTCGCCGCCGCGACGGTGCCGAGCTCGGGGATCGAGACCTGGTACGTCGAGAGCACCTCCAGCAGGAAGGCCTCGAACTCGTCGTCGGCCCGGTCGACCTCGTCGACGAGCAGCACCGCCGGCGCCTCCTGGAGCGCGCGCAGCACCGGCCGGGCCAGCAGGAAGCGCTCGTCGTACAGGCTCTTCTCGGCCTCCTCGACGCTCTCGCGGAGCCCGGCCGCCTCCAGGGCGCGCAGGTGCAGGATCTGGCGGGGGAAGTCCCAGTCGTAGAGGGCCTGGGTGGCGTCGATGCCCTCATAGCACTGGAGCCGGATCAGACCGATCCCGAGCGTCTGGGCGAGCGCCTCGGCGAGGGCGGTCTTGCCGGTGCCGGGCTCACCCTCGAGCAGCAGCGGCCGGCGCATCCGCAGCGCCAGGAACGCCACCGTGGCCAGCTCGGGGCCGCACAGGTAGCCGGCACCGGCCAGCCCTGCTGCCAGCTCCTGGGGCGAGACCTGCTCCATGGAGCCAATCTAGGCAGCCGGGCGTTGGTTCAAGGCTGGTCCGGCTCGTCGACGTCGTGGCCGCGGGCCAGGTCGCCACACTCGACGAGGCGCACCTCGCGGCGGCGCAGGTAGCCGCGCGCACCCTCGTCGCCGTCGGCCCGGGCCACGACGCCGGGCCAGTGGTCCCGACCCAGGAGGACGGGGTGGCCAGGGACCCCGGCGTAGGTCGCGCGCGCCAGGACCCGCCTCGCCGGCAGGTCGGCGACGGCGGTGGCGTCCAGCAACCGCCGGACGACGGGCGCACCCACGTCGGGCAGGTCCACCAGGTGCACCAGCGCTGCCTCCGCCGGATGCGGCTGCTCGGCGAGCGCGGCCAGACCCGCCCGGAGCGAGGCGGCCATCCCGCTCGCCCAGTCGCTCGCGACCACGACCCGGGCGCCCTCGGGCACCAGGGCACGCGCCTCCTCGGCGGCGGCGCCCAGGACGACGGTGACGCTGTCGCACCCGCCCGCGCGCAGCACCTCGACCGACGAGGCGAGCCAGGAGCCGACGAGGGCCTTCGGCGTACCCATCCGGCGACCGGCGCCGGCGGCGAGCAGGAGGCCCGCGGTCACCATCGGCTCAGGCTCCGGATCAGCCGAACGCGGAGCTGTAGAGCTTCTCCAGGCTCCCGTTCACCTGGCCGCTCATCCCGCAGCCGACCAGCGAGCCGTCCCGCCCGATGGCGAGCAGGTAGCTCTGCCCGGTGACGAAGCGCGGCATCCCGATGTCCGTGGGCGCGCTGCCGGCCGCGGGCAGCTGGACGCTGATCGTGCCGACCTGCGCCCCTGCCAGCACCCGGGTGACCCGCAGGATCGCGGTGCTGTCGTCGGTCCCCGTCACTGTCGCCTGCACGGCCGAGGGCTGCTGGGAGAGCATCTGCGGGGTCGGTACGGCGCAGCGTCCCACCTGCTGGGGAGCGGTGACAGTGACCGAGCGGGTGGCAGCCGACGGCGCCTCGTCGGGATTGGCCAGGAACACGCGGACCAGGATGGCACCGACGAGGGCGCCCGGGACCAGCAGCAGCCACAGCAGCCGCAGGTCGAACATTGACTGGTTGTCCTCCACCGTGCTCACCGCTCCATCATCCTCCCTGTCGCCAACCTGGTGGAGGCCGCCCCGGTTTCGTCACCGGGGCGACGGGACACCGTGAGGCCATGATCGTGGTGGAGCGCCGCATCGCCGCGGCGCCGCAGGAGGTGTGGGACGTGCTGGCCGACGGCTGGCTGTACCCGTTGTGGGTGGTCGGCGCGTCCTCGATCCGTGCGGTCGAGGACGAGTGGCCCGGCGCCGGCTCGCGGATCCACCACTCCGTCGGCGCCTGGCCGGCCCTGGTCCACGACTCCACGGTCGTCCTCGAAGCGGTGCCGCGGCGACTGCTCGCGCTGCGCGCTCGGATGTGGCCGGCGGGCGCCGCGGACGTGCGGATCAGCCTCGAGCGCGACGGTGACGGCACCCGGCTGACCTTGGCGGAGCAGGTCGCCTCGGGACCGCTCGCGCTGCTCCCCCGGCTGTTGTACGGCCCCGTGCTGAAGGCGCGCAACGTCGAGAGCGCTCGGCGGCTCGCCCGGCTGAGCGAGCGCGGCGCGGCCCGCCGCGGCGCGCCGGGTGGAGACTGAGGGCGTGTACGACGCGCTCGTGATCGGCGCCGGCCCCAACGGTCTGGTGGCAGCGAACCGGCTCGCCGATGCCGGGCGGTCGGTGCTGGTCCTGGAGGCCCAGGCCACCCCCGGCGGCGCCGTACGCAGCGACGAGGACGTCCATCCGGGGTTCGTGCACGACACGTTCAGCGCGTTCTACCCCCTGGCCGCTGCCTCTGCGGGCCTGCGCTCGATGCGCCTGGAGGAGCATGGGCTGCGCTGGCGCCACGCACCGGCGGTGCTGGGGCATCCCCTGCCCGACGGCCGATGGGCGCTGCAGCATCGCGACCGGTTCGTCACGGCGGCCCTGCTCGAGGAGCAGCACGCCGGCGACGGCGAGGCCTGGCTCGCCCTGTGCGAGCAGTGGGACGCCATCGGGGACCACCTCGTGGGCGCGCTGCTCTCCCCGTTCCCGCCCCTCAAGCACGCGCTCGGCGGCCTGGCCCGGCTGCGGCGGGCCGGCGGCGCCGGCTTCGTCCGCGACCTGCTCACCCCGGTGGCCGACCTGGCCCGGTTGCGGTTCGGCGGCCAGGCGCCGGGCCTGCTGCTCGGCGGCAACGGCGGGCACGCCGACATCCCGCTCACCGCACCCGGGTCGGGGCTGTTCGCGATCCTGCTGACCATGCTCGGCCAGACGGTCGGCTTCCCGGTGCCGGAGGGGGGCGCCGGGAGGCTCATCGACGCCCTCGCGTCCCGGTTCACCGCCGCCGGCGGGACGCTGCGCTGCGACGCCGAGGTGGTGCGCGTGGACGTCTCGGACGGCCGGGTCACCGGCGTGCGGCTGGCCGACGGGGAGCGCATCGCGGCGCGGATCGTGGTCGCCGACGTCGCCGCGCCCCAGCTCTACGGCCGGCTGGTGCCGGCCGACCAGCTGCCGGCGCGGGTGGTCCGCGGCATGCGCGGCTTCCAGCTGGACCCCGGGACGGTGAAGGTCGACTGGGCGCTCTCGGGACCCGTCCCCTGGGCGGCGCCTCCGCCGTACCAGCCGGGCACGGTGCACATCGCCGACTCCGTGGAGGACATGGTCGAGGCGCTGCAGCGCGTCGCCTCGCGCACCATCCCGGCCAGGCCGTTCCTGCTCGCCGGCCAGATGACCACCACCGATCCCTCGCGCTCGCCGGCCGGGACGGAGAGCCTGTGGGCCTACGCGCACGTCCCGCAGGACGTCGCGCGCGACGAGGGCGAGGCCGGCCTCACCGGCCGCTGGGACAGCGCCGAGTGCGAGCGCTTCGCCGACCGGATGCAGGCCCGCATCGAGGCGCTGGCGCCCGGCTTCGGCTCACGGGTGCTGGCGCGCCGCGTCCTCGGCCCCCGCCAGTTCGAGGAGCGCGACGCCAACCTCGTCGGCGGCGCCATCAACGGCGGTACGGCGCAGCTCCACCAGCAGCTGGTCTTCCGCCCGGTGCCCGGCCTCGGGCGGGCCGAGACCGGCATCGGCGGCCTCTACCTCGGCTCGGCCTCGGCGCACCCGGGAGGCGGCGTCCACGGCGCACCCGGCATGAACGCAGCGAGGGCAGCGCTCGCGCACGACCGGCTGCGGCGGGTCACCGGCCGCTGAACCGGGCGCCCGAGCCGGGCACACCGAGAAGGCGGATGCCCCTGACCGCCGAAGCGGTCAGGGGCATCCGATGTGTCTGTATCGCTGAGCGATGGACTCGGTCTCGGGATGTGTTGCATGACCCGCGCTCCGCGCGGTGCATGCCGACGCTCCTCGACCTGCCCGGCTGAGGCTCGCCCGCGGCTTCGCCGCGGGCGAGCTGCCGGTCAGAAGTCCATGCCGCCCATGCCGCCGGTCGGGTCGCCCGCGGGGGCGGCCTTCTCCGGCTTGTCGGCCACGACGGCCTCGGTGGTGAGGAACAGCGCGGCGATCGACGCGGCGTTCTGCAGTGCCGAGCGGGTCACCTTGGCCGGGTCGATGATGCCGGCGGCCAGGAGGTCGCCGTACTCACCGGTGGCGGCGTTGAGGCCGTGACCGGCCTCGAGGCCGGCGACCTTCTCCGCCACGACGCCGCCCTCGAGGCCGGCGTTGATGGCGATCTGCTTGAGCGGAGCCGAGATCGCGACCTTCACGATGTTGGCGCCGGTGGCCTCGTCNCCCTCGAGCTCGAGCTTGTCGAACGCCTTCGCGCCNGCCTGGACCAGCGCGACGCCACCGCCGGGGACGATGCCCTCCTCGACGGCCGCCTTCGCGTTGCGAACGGCGTCCTCGATGCGGTGCTTGCGCTCCTTGAGCTCCACCTCGGTGGCGGCGCCGACCTTGATGACGGCAACGCCGCCGGCGAGCTTGGCCAGCCGCTCCTGCAGCTTCTCGCGGTCGTAGTCGGAGTCCGACTTCTCGATCTCGGCGCGGATCTGGTTGACCCGGCCCTCGATCTGGGCCTGGTCGCCGGCACCGTCGACGATGGTGGTCTCGTCCTTGGTGATGACGACCTTGCGGGCCTGGCCGAGCAGCTCGAGGCCGGTCGACTCCAGCTTGAGGCCGACCTCCTCGGAGATGACCTGGCCGCCGGTGAGGATCGCGATGTCCTGCAGCATGGCCTTGCGGCGGTCGCCGAAGCCCGGGGCCTTGACGGCGACGGACTTGAACGTGCCGCGGATCTTGTTCACGACCAGCGTGGACAGCGCCTCGCCGTCGACGTCCTCGGCGATGATCAGCAGCGGCTTGCCGGACTGGATGACCTTCTCCAGCAGCGGCAGCAGGTCCTTGACGTTGGAGATCTTCTGGTTCGCGACCAGCACGTAGGGGTCCTCGAGGACCGTCTCCATGCGCTCGGGGTCGGTGACGAAGTAGGCCGAGATGTAGCCCTTGTCGAACCGCATGCCCTCGGTGAGCTCGAGGTCGATGCCGAACGTGTTCGACTCCTCGACCGTGATGACGCCCTCCTTGCCGACCTTGTCCATCGCCTCGGCGATGGCGTCGCCGACAGTGGTGTCGCCACCGGCGGAGATGGTCGCGGTCGCGGCGATCTGCTCGCGGGTCTCGACCTCCTTGGCCATGCCGAGCAGCTGCTCGGACACGGCGGAGACGGCCGCCTCGATGCCGCGCTTGAGACCCATCGGGTTCGCGCCGGCGGCGACGTTGCGCAGGCCCTCGCGGACGAGCGCCTGGGCGAGCACGGTCGCGGTGGTCGTACCGTCACCGGCGACGTCGTCGGTCTTCTTCGCGACCTCCTTGACGAGCTCGGCGCCGATCTTCTCGTACGGGTCCTCGAGCTCGATCTCCTTGGCGATCGAGACACCGTCGTTGGTGATGGTGGGGGCGCCCCACTTCTTCTCCAGGACGACGTTGCGGCCCTTCGGGCCGAGGGTGACCTTGACGGCGTCCGCGAGCGTGTTCATGCCACGCTCGAGGCCGCGCCGGGCCTCCTCGTTGAAAGCAATCAGCTTGGGCATAGCTCCTGCGATCCTTCACTGTGGAAGTTCGTGTGTCCGGTCCGATGAGTTGCCCGCGACGGACGATCCCCGCGCGTCGGCGACCCTTTCTCGCCGACCTCGAGGACCTCAACGCCACCGGTCCGGTGTTGTCACTCTCATGCTAAGAGTGCCAACGTCATGTTTAGCACTCGACCCCTGCGAGTGCAAGAAATCCCGGCCTGATCACAGCGCCTTGACGAGCAGCTCGAAGGCCAGGTCGTCGCGCTGCGGCCGGCCGAAGCGCTCCTCGCCGTACGGGAAGGGGCTCAGCTCGCCGGTACGGCGGTAGCCGCGCCGCTCGTAGTAGGCGATGAGCTCCTCGCGCTGCACGATCACGCTCATGTGCAGCTCGTGGGCGCCGCCCTCGCGGGCGAGCCGCTCGGCCTCGGCGAGCACCGCGCGACCCACGCCACCGCCCTGGAGGCCCGGCCGCACCGCGAACATCCCGAAGTACCCGACGTCGCCACGCCGCTCCAGCTGGCAGCACGCCACCAGCTCNCCGTCGCGCTCGGCCACCAGCATCCGGCTCCCGNNNCCCTCGATGACGGCCCGCACCCCGTCGGGGTCGGTGCGCCGACCGTCCAGCAGGTCGGCCTCGGTGGTCCAGCCGCCGCGGCTCGACTCGCCGCGGTAGGCCGACTCCACCAGCGCCACCACGGCGTCGACGTCGGCAGGGGTCGCATCGCGGAAGGTCAGCACGGCGTCACTCTAGGCACCCGCGTTAGGTTCTACTCATGCGTCTTCCGGAGCCGCTCCGCACGCCGATCCCGCTGATCAGCGCCCCGATGGCCGGGCCGGGCGGGGGNCGCCTCGCCCANGCGGTCTCAGCGGCCGGCGCNTTGGGNATGTTCGGCGTCAACGACGCCCGCACCCCCGAGTGGATCGCCGCCGAGGCGCAGGTCGCCGGCGCCGAGGGGACGCCGTACGGCATCGGGCTGGTCGCCTGGGCGCTGGAGGAGCACCCCGAGCAGCTCGAGGCGGTGCTCGAGCTGCGGCCGACGCTGGTGTCGGTGAGCTTCGGCGACTACGGCGCGGCGATCGCCCGGCTGCGCGAGGCCGGCATCCTCACCGCCACCCAGGTCGGCTCGCTCGACGACCTCGAGGACGCCATCGACGCCGGTGTCGACGTGATCGTCGCCCGCGGCGGGGAAGGTGGCGGCCACGGCCGCAACGGGATGGCGACGCTCCCCCTGCTCCAACTGGTCCTGGACCGCACCGAGCTCCCGGTGTACGCCGGCGGCGGCATCCTCAACCACCGCGGCCTGGCGGCCGTCCTCGCGGCCGGTGCGGCCGGGGCCTGGGTCGGGACCGCCTTCCTCGGGACGAGCGAGACGGCCTCCTCCCCNGCCGCGAAGGAGGCACTGTTCGCCGCCAAGGACACCGGCTACGGCCGGGTCTTCGACGAGGCGCAGGAGGTCGGCTGGCCGCACGAGTACGGCGGCCGCTCCGTCGCCAACCGCTTCTTCGAGGAGTGGGTCGGCCACGAGGACGAGATCGACGAGGCGGCGCGCAACCGGTTCCGCGCGGCCGTCTCCGGCCAGGACTACTCCGTGGCGCACCTCTACGCCGGTGAGGGGGTCGCCGCCCTCACCCACGAGGTCTCGGCGGCCGACGTGGTGGCCGAGTTCGCCCGGGCGGTCCGGGGCTGAGGCCGCGACTGAGGGCCTAGCTCGACTCCCGCACCACCAGGTGGGTGGGCAGCATCCGGGCGTGCACGTCGACCTTGCCGGCCATGAGATCGAGCAGCATCGCCACCATCTCGTGGCCCATCGCCTCCGGTGACTGGTGCACCGAGGTCAGCCGGGGATGCGTGGAGAGCGCGAGCCGCGAGTCGTCGAAGCCCACGACCGCGACGTCCTCGGGCACCCGGCGCCCCGCCTCCCGCAGGACACCGAGCGCGCCCGCGGCCATCAGATCGTTGGCACAGAACACCGCATCGAGGTCCGGCCGCCGGTCGAGCAGCGCGCGCATCGCGTGCTCGCCGGACGCCTGGGAGAAGTCACCCACCGCGACCAGGTCCTCGCTGGCCTCGGCGCCAGCGGCCGCGAGGGCGCCTCGGTAGGCTCTCAGCCGCACCCGCCCGACCTCCATGTCGAGGGGGCCACTGATCGTGGCGATCCTGCGCCGGCCACGCTCGAGCAGGTGCTCGACGGCGAGCCGAGCGCCCTGGGCGTTGTCGTTCTCGACGAAGCCCACCCCGTCGCGCGGCGGGACGCCACCACCCAGGACGATCGGCACGCCGTGCTCGGCGATGCGCGCGGCGAGCGAGTCGTCGTCGTGCAGCGAGAGCAGGAGTACGCCGTCCACGTGCTGATGGGTGAGGTAGTCGGTGAGGGTGGCAGTGCGGTCGGCGGGGGCGAGCAGCAGGACCAGCTGGCGGTCGACGTCGGCGAGCGCCGTACCGATCCCGCGGACGACGCCGGCGAAGAACGGCTCGCCGAAGAAGCGCTCCTCCGACTCGGCGATCACCAGCGCGACCGCGTCCGTGCGCTGCATCGCCAGCGACCGCGCGGCCCGGTTGGGGATGTAGCCGAGCTCCCCGATGGCGCGCTGCACGGCCTCCTTGGCCCGCTCGGAGACCCGCGCGCCGCCGTTGATCACGCGCGAGGCGGTACCGCGGCCCACGCCGGCACGGGCCGCGACGTCCTCCAGGGTCGGGCGGCGGGCACCACTGCGCGGCATGCGCGCCAGATTAGCGACTCGAGGCCCCGGCGGGGCTCAGAATCGGATCACCACCGGTTCACGGGCTCACGACGGGCTCACGACGGTGCCGGGCGCGAGGTGACCGAACGGGACGTCGTCGCGTACGCCGAGCGCGGCGAGGACCGAGGGCAGNATCGCCTTCGCGGTGCGCTTGTAGCCGACCGCGCTGGGGTGGAACCGGTCCAGGCTGAACATCTCGTCGGGGTTGGTGATGAAGAAGGGGCCGACCACGTCGGCGAGGGAGACGACATAGGCACCGGCTGCCAGCGCCGCCTCCGCCTGGGCGGCCGCGAGCTGCCGCGAGGCCCGCGAGCCGAGTGAGCGCAACGGCTGTGGGACCGGCTTGAGCGCGCCCAGGTCGGGGCAGGTGCCGACCACGACCTCGGCGCCCCGCACCCGCAGCGCCTCGACGGCCTCGGTCAGGTGCTTGACCGACTCGGCGACCGGAACCCGGTGGGTGACGTCGTTGCCGCCGACGATGAGGACCGCCACGTCGGGCCGGTACGACGGCAGCAGTCCGATCAGCTGCTCGGGCAGCATCCACGACTCNCTGCCCACCTTCGCCGCCGTNGTGAGCCGCACGGATCGCTTCGTCTTCTTCGCCACGGCCTTNGCGAGCCTGGCGCCGAGCGTTCCGCGGGCGTCGTCGGCGCCGAGGCCGGCGGCGATCGAGTCGCCGAGCAGGAGCAGCTCGATGCGGGGTCCGCCGTACGACTTCTTGTAGACCTTGTCGGCGTCGGGTGCGGCCTCGCCGAACGGCTTGCCGATCAGCGCCCGCGCCTGGGCGGCCTGGCGACGCAGCACCGCCACGGCGCCCGCGCCTGCCGCAGCGCCGACGACGCCGACGGCACCGGCGACACCGGCCGCGGCTGCGATCCGGCCGAGCCGGCGTGCCTCGTCACCTCGCGTCATGCCTGGCTTTGTAGCCGGGCGAGGTGAACGGCCGGCGACGCCGGCGCGGCCCGGAGGCGACGTCAGTCGGCCGAGAGCCCGGCCGCCTCGAACGCGTCGTAGGACGCGGCGATCGTGGCGCGTGGCCCGACGACGCCGGAGACGGCGTCGAGGGTCTTCAGGCCGTGACCGGTGTTGATGATGACCGTCTCGAGCGACGGGTCGAGCTGGCCGCCCTCGATGAGCTTGCGCGTGGCCGCGAGGGTGGTGCCGCCGGCGGTCTCGGTGAAGATGCCCTCGGTGCGCGCGAGCAGGACGATCGCGTCGCGGATCTCCTCATCGCTCACGTCCTCCACGGCACCGCCGGTGCGGCGGGTGGAGTCCAGGACGTAGATGCCGTCGGCGGGGTTGCCGATGGCCAGCGACTTGGCGATCGTGTCGGGCTTGACCGGGCGGATCGCGTCGACGCCGGTCTTGAAGGCGGTGGCGACCGGGTTGCAGCCGGTCGCCTGGGCGCCGAAGATCCGATAGGGCCTGTCCTCGACCAGGCCGAGCTTGATCAGCTCCTGGAAGGCCTTGTCGACTTTGGTCAGCTGGGATCCGGAGGCGACCGGGATGACGATCTGGTCGGGCAGGCGCCAGCCGAGCTGCTCGGCGATCTCATAGCCGAGCGTCTTGGAGCCCTCGGCGTAGAACGGGCGGACGTTGACGTTGACGAACGCCCAGCCCTCCTCCTCGGCCGCGATCTCCTGGGCGAGCTTGTTCACGTCGTCGTAGTTGCCCTCGACCGCGACCAGGTTGTCGGTGAAGATCGCGGAGTTGACCTGCTTGGGCTGCTCGAGGTTGCTCGGGATGAAGACGACCGTCTTGATGCCGGCCCGGGCGCCCGCGGCGGCCACCGCGTTGGCGAGGTTGCCGGTCGAGGGACAGGCGAAGACCTTGGCGCCCAGCTCGCGCGCCGCGCTGAGCGCACAGGCCACGACGCGGTCCTTGAAGGAGTTGGTCGGGTTGGTGCTGTCGTCCTTGACCCACAGCCTCGCGCTCAGGCCGAGCTCGCGGGCGAGGTTGTCGGCGCGCAGCAACCGGGTGAAGCCGGGCTCGGTGTTAGGGCTCTGCTCGATGTCGCTCGGCACCGGCAGCAGGGCCTTGTAGCGCCAGATGTTGCGCGGGCCCGCCTCGATCTCCTCGCGGGTGACGGCGGGGAAGTCGTAGGCGACCTCGAGGGGACCGAAGCACTCGGGGCAGGCGTAGTGCGGCCCGAGGTCGATCCGGTGTCCGCACTCGCGACACGACAGGGCGACGGCGTTGCCGAACGCTCCCTCGCGGAGCGTCGCCTTCTCGGTGACAACAGCGCTCATGAGTCCTCCTCCTCATCTTCCCCGGACGCGTCTCTCGCGCCGGGCCGGAATTAGCACCTCACCCGCGACCCGCCCACACCGGGTGGGAGGAGGCTCGCGGTCGGTTGCCGGGACTTCGCTGGGCCGTTCCCTCAGTCCCTCTCGATGAGCAGTGCCGATGCTACGGGAGCGCGCGGCTCGACAGAGAATCGGTTGTCCGGATGGTGGTCACNAGTCCCACCATCCGGACAACCGATNGGGTCACTCCGCGTCGGCGTTCGGGATGTACCCGCCCGGCACCTCATCAGGAGCGTAGATCGTGCTGTCACCCGGGTACGGCTGGGTGAACTGGTGGGTCTGGTACCACGTCCAGCGGTTCATCTGCTCGGGGTTGGCGTAGTCCGGGATCGCGCCCGGGCCGGTGAAGTGCTGCTTCTGCTGCCACTTCGCCCAGGCCTGCGCGATCGCCTCCTCGGAGGCGGGCACGGCCGTCTTCTTCGCCTCCTGCTTGTTCAACTGCGTGGCAGCGGCCCCGGTCAGCCCGAGCGTGTCGAGGCCGCACGCCGGTGGCGTCGCGACGCCCTCGGTGAGCGGCACCTGGTTCGGTACGGCGGAGAACGGGGTGTCGTTCGGCTTCGTGGTGAAGGCGTCGTACATGGGCGTCGCGGCGGCGACCTTCTGGTTGAGCGGCTGCGCCCCGAGGATCTGCTCGATGGTGCGCACCACCGAGATCTGGGAGTAGTAGGTGTCGATCACCTTGCCGTGCTGAGCCCACGGGCTGATGACCTGCACGGGCGCCCGNTGGCCGTCGACGTGGTCGGCCCCGTCCTGGCTGTCGTCCTCGACNACGAAGATCGCGGAGTCCTTCCANTACTTGCTGTGCGAGATCTCGTCCACGATCTTGCCCACGGCGAGGTCGCCGTCGGCCACCTGCGCCTCGGGGTCCGCCGTACCGCCGGTGTGATCGCTGGAGAGCCACATCATGGTGAGGTTCGCCGGAGCGGACTTCTCGAAGTCCTGCTTCCAGATCTGGTAGCGGTAGAGGTCGGGGATCGAGGTGTCGAACTTCGGGTAGTCGTGGTCGGTGATCGCGTTGAGCGAGGGGATCGGCGACTCGGTGTCCTGCTTGATCGAGGGGTCGGTCAGCTGCGCCGGGTCACCGCCGGCGTCGACCGACGTGGCGGCGCAGTAGTACTGCTGCCACGTGGCGGTCGCCGGCTTGGTCTCGAACTGGGTGAACTCGCCGTAGTTCCTCACCGTGTCACCGGCGGCCTGCACCGCTGTCCACAGGAATCCGGAGCGCTGGTGGCCCAGGACGTCNTCCTCGGTGTCGTAGCTGCGCACGTACTCACCGGCCGAGGACTCGGTGTACTCCGGGTCGTCGCCCTGCATGATCCAGTTGTGGCCCTCGGCGGAGTTGGTGCCGATGTCGTAGGTGTTGTCGTAGAGGCCGAACTGCTGCGCCAGGGCGTGCTGGTTGGGNGTNACCTTCGCCCCGAACTGNGCCAGCGANGCGTCACCGTTGCCCTGCGGCATGTCNCCGTAGACCTGGTCGTAGGTGCGGTTCTCCTTCACCAGCAAGAACACGTGCTTGATCGTCGAGGGGTCCCCGATGCGGGTCGGAACCGGCACCGCCTTCGCCTTGGTGCCCGTGGCCTGCTTGACGTCGGTGCCGCTGTCGCCCCAGCCGTTCTGCGCGAAGACGGTGGAGGTCCAGGTCGCCACGTCGGCGTCGCTGGGCAGCGTGAACCGGGTCAGCGACCCGGTCGTGCTGTGCGTGCCGTAGCCGGTCGCGGGCGTCGTGCCCGTGCCCTTGGTGAACGTCAGCGCCGGCCCGCGGGCATCGATGCCGCGGGTGTTGGTCACGACCACCTTGTCCCCGACCGTGGCGATCGCGGCCGGGTAGTAGTCGGTCGGCAGGAGCCCGACGTACCCGACCGGCGAGAGCGGGTTGCCGTCATAGCCGTAGACAGCGACGGCGTTCGCCCGGCCGAGGGTGACCAGCAGATGGCCGTTCGCGATCGTGATGCCGGTCGGCTCGTAGCCGACCTTGGAGGAGGGCCACGGCTGGGTGGCGACGGTCTGCACGACGTGGTCGCTGGAGGTGTCGACGACCGAGACCGTGTCGCTGTTGGTGTTGGCCACGAACAGTGCCGTGCCGTTGCGATAGAGCGCGGTCGGGTGCAGGCCGACGTCGATCGAGCCCACCGCCGCCGACGGGTCGGCGGTGTCGATGACGCTGAGCGTGCCGGTGGTCGTCGTACCGAGGACCGGGTCGGCGGGCACGTCGGTGCCGTAGGAGTTCATGGTGGTGTCGCCGGCTCGGGCGCGACGGCCGCCCTCGTTGCTGACGTAGAGCTTGGCGCCCACGACGGCGACCTCGCGGGGCGCGATGCCGACGTTCCAGGTCTGGCGCACCGTCCCGGTGGTCGGATCGAGGGCGACGACGGTGTTCTGGCCGTTGAGCGGCACGTACAGCGTGCTTCCGTCGGCGGAGTAGGCGGCCTTGCCCGGCAGCGCCGAGGCGCCGTCGACCGTGGGCAGCGTGATGGTGGTCGGGGCGCCGAGGGTGCCGTCGGCGTTGACCGGGAAGCGGGTCAGGCCGTTGGTCTGCGGCAGCCACAGGAACCGCCCGTCGGGTGAGTACGTCGGACCCTCCTGGCCGACGCTGCCGTCGGAGAGCCGCTCGTCGACGCCGCTGGCCGTGCCGACCCGCCACAGCAACCGGTAGCTGGCGAGGTCGAAGATCTGCAGCGCGACCGACTTGTCGGTGCTGGTGGCGGCCAGGAAGCGGCCGTCGGGGCTGACCGTCGAACCGATGAGCTTGCCGTAGGTCGTGGCGAGCCGGTCGCCGATCGGCTTGATCACCTGGTCGTCGGAGACCTGCAGGCCGTTGGCGTACTCGGTGCCGACGCGGTCGGTGCCGAATCCGGCGGTGGTGGCGTAGGCGACGACGCCGCCGCCGGTGAGGGCGAGCGCTGTCGCGCCCGCCACGACGTAGCGGCCGCGGCCGCCGAGACAGTGTTGGAGAAGCGCCAGGCCGGCGTGGGAGACACGTCGTTGCCGAGTCACGTGCATGGTCGTTTCGTTCCTTCGATCAGGGATGCGATCAGGGATGCGATCAGTGCAGCGATCAGTGCTGCGATGCGGGAGGCAGCAGGTCGAGCGTTCCGTCGATCTGCCACAGGGGGTTGGGGGCATCGCCCGTGGCGGTGCGCACCCAGAAGGTGCCGTTCACCTCCTTGGGTCCGTCCCCGTCCGCGACGTACCGCCCCTCCGCGGTGACGTCGAGCTGGTAGGTCGCCGAGCCGACCGCCTGGGCGCCCGGGATGTGCCAGGACACGACGCAGCGCCAGTCGTCGCCGGCGCCGTTGTCGGTCACGCGGTCGNCNTCGCCGTCGCCGTCGCCAGGGACGCTGGCAGCGCCGCGGTCGCACGTGGCGCTGGTGGCGAGCTGGGCCTCGGTGACGTCGGGCCGGTGCAGCTCGCGCGCCTGCAACCGGTAGAGGTGGCCGAAGGAGGTGGCGAGGGCCTCCTCGACCTTCGGTGCGGTGATCCCGCTGCCGTGGCCGTCGGCCGCGCCCGGCATCGCCGCGGCCAGTGTCACGGCCGTGAGGCCGAGCAGCGCGACCAGCGGCAGGACGCCGCCCACGACGGCACGCCGGGCGGAGCCGTCGTTGGCCAGGTTGGTGAAGTCGCGCCGGACGAACAGGAGGTACGCCGCGCCCGTCGCCACGACTGCCCACGCGAGCGCGACCGCCACGCCGATCCACAGTGGCCCGAGCTGGGCGGGGTCGGTGAACAGCCCGTGCCAGGCGAGGAAGGCCTCGCTCGGGAGAGCGAGCCGCAGTGGGACCGGCAGCGGCAACAACCGGAGGAGCTGAAGCGCGAACGCCAGCACCGCCGGGACGAGCAGGCCCATCGGCGAGCGGCCGAGCGCGACCGACCCGAGCAGGCCGACGCCGGCGAACGCCAGCGTCGGCGCCAGCACCACGGCCCAGGCCAGCAGCAGCCGGACCGCGGCGGCGCCGGGGGTGAGGATGTGTCCGTCCAGCCCGACGAGCGGCCGGCTTCCCGCCGACAGCAGGCCGCCGACCGTGCCCGAGGCCGCCAGCCCGAGCACCATGACGAGGATGACGGAGGTGCTGGCGAGCACCTTCGCCACGAAGATGCGCCGTGGTGAGCGCACCGCCATGACCAGATGGCGCCAGGTGCCCAGCCGGTCCTCGGCGGCGAACGCGTCACCGGCGACCAGCGACGTCAGCAGTGGGAGGGCCCAGCTGCAGCAGAACCCCAGCACCACCAGGGCGCCCGCCCAGCCGGTCGCATGCATCCAGCGGCCGAAGAGCGTGTCGCTCGGCAGGGCGCTCTGCCGGCCCACCGCCGCGACGAACAGGCCGGGCGCGATCCAGCAGGCGAGCAGCACGATCCGCAGGCGCCACTGGCTGAGCAGCTTGACGAGCTCGAAGCGGTACGCCGCCGGCGTACTGCCGCCCGCATCGGCCGCCGGCACCTCGGCCGGACCGAGCAGCGTTCCGGTCGCGGCGCTCACCGGTCAGCCTCCGGCTCGGTGAGCGCGAGGAACGCCGCCTCGAGCGGAGGCACGCTCGGTGCGATCTCCCGGACCGACTCGCCCGCCGCCACCAGGCGCCCGACGAGCGCATCGAGCCGCGCGACACCGCGGACCGTGTGCTGCACGTCCAGGGCGGTGACCACCCGGTAGTCGAGGTCGGGCGTCTCGGCGGCGAGCTTCTCGATCGGTCCGGTGAACACGGTCCGGCCCCGGGCGAGCAGGGTGATCTCGGTGCAGACGGCCGCGAGGTCGTCCATCCGGTGGCTGGAGACCAGCACGGCGCAGCCCTCGGCTGCGAGCCGGCGCAGGATGTCGTGCAGGTGGCGGCGGCCGGCCGGATCCAGGCCGTTGGCCGGCTCGTCGAGGACGAGCAGCCGAGGCCGCGCCAGGAGGGCGGCGGCGAGACCGAGGCGCTGGCGCATGCCGAGGGAGAAGCCGCGGACCCGGTCGTCGGCGACATCGGTCAGACCGACCTCGGCCAGGACCCGCTCGACCTCGGCTCCGTTCGCGCGGCGGGACGCGCGCTGCTGCAGGTCGGCGAGCGCGGCGAGGTTCTGCCGCGCGGTCAGTGCGGGATAGAGCCCCGGCCCGTCGACGAAGCCGGCCACTCCCGCCGGGACCGACGGCGCCCCACCGGTGGTCCGACCCAGGATCTCCAGGGATCCCCCGTCCGGGACCGCGAGGCCGAGCAGCAGGCCGAAGAGCGTCGTCTTGCCGGCGCCATTGGGTCCGACCAGCCCGTGCACCTGGCCGGCGGCGATGTCGAGGTCGACACCGCCGAGGGCGACGACGTCACCGAAGTATCGCGTGACCCCGCGCGCCCTGACAGCACGGTCGTTCCCCATGTCGATCCCCTCCGAGTGGTGACTGGCACGAGGAACCTAGGGGCGCCACCCGACGTCGCGAGGACGGCTTCACGAACAACCGGCGAACCGCCGGGGACCAGATCAGCCGGGGATCAGCCGGGGGGAACCAGCCGGGGGATCAGCGGGCGTCGGCGGTGAGCCGGCGCAGGAGGTCCAGCACGCCGTCCGGCCCGTCGACGACCACGTCGGCCCGCGGCGCGAGGGGACTGGGGTCGGTCGACTCGCCTGAGGCCGAGCACACCTTGAGGGTGGCCAGGCCCTCGCCCTCCCAGGCGCTCAGCGCCTCGAAGGCCTCGACGTCGCCGAGATCGTCACCGGCGAACAGCAGCGCCTTCGCCCCGAGCGTGTCGACGAGCCGGTCGACGACCAGGCCCTTGTCCATCCCGGGAGAGCGGATCTCGATGACCTGCTTGCCCGGCTCGAGGGTCAGGTCGTGTGCCTGCGCCGCCTCGCGCAGCGGCTCGAGCAGGCGCTCGAAGGCCGCCTGCGGGTCCGCCAGCCGCCGGGTGTGTACGGCGACGGCGAGGCCCTTGTCCTCGATGTAGGCGTCCGAGGCGTCGGCCTGGCGCAGCAGCCGAGGCAGGTCGCGCAGCAGGGTGGCGAGGCCGACCGGCGGTCGAGGTCCCACGATCCGGCGGCTCCCCGAGGTCCACCGCTCGTTGCCGTACTGCCCGAAGACCAGCAGCTCGGTACCGGCGGCCGCGAGGGCGTCGCCGACCTCCTCGAGACCGCCGAGCGCCAGCACCTGGCGGGCCGGGCGACCGGTGACGACGGCGACGGCCTTCACCTTGCGGGCCAGCGCGATCAGGACCTCGCCCGCAGCGGGATGGATGTGGGCCTGGGTGGGGTCCTCGACGATCGGGGCGAGGGTGCCGTCGAAGTCGAGCGCGACGACCGCGTGCGCGGCCTGAGCCGCCAGGGCGGCGTACTTCTGCTCAGCGTCGGCCGATGCGAAGTCCATGCCTCCACCTTGGCATGCAAGCGGTCGGGCGCCGAACCCGGCCCGGGGCCGAGCGGCCGAGCCAGTGGTTCTGGTCCAGTGGTCCTAGCCCAGTGGTCCGGTGAGGATGACGGTGAGTCGGTCCATCCTCATCGGGTCGATCGCGGGGGCGGTGCGGTGGATGCCGAGGTCGAGGGCGAGCTGCTTCCCGGCGGCCTTGAGGCGCTTGGGGTAGTAGACCGTCGTGGCCGGGACCGAGCCGTACCAGTTGTCGGTGCCGACGACGTTCCAGCCGACCTTGGCGGCCTTGCCGCCGACCGTGCCGGCCAGGCCCTTGATGCGGGAGTTGTTGAAGACCTCGACGTACACCTTGCCGCGGTGGACGACCTTGGGCTTGGGGGCTGCCGACGTGGAAGGGGTCGCGGCTGGAGTGGTGGGTGTCGAGGAGACGGCCGCGGACGGCACGATCCGGTGCTCGGTGTCGTCATGACCGCGGGTGGCGACGAAGGCGACGAGGGCCATCGCGACGGCCACGATGCTGAGCAGGACGACCGGCGAGGGCAGCGCGATNCCGCGCTGGTCGCGCATCCACAGGCGACTCATCTCAGATCTCGAATCCGAGGCGGCGGGCCGAGCGCTGGCGCTGGCGGGCAGCGCGAAGGCGGCGCAGGCGACGGACCAACAGCGGGTCGGCCTCNAGCGCNTCNGGNCGGTCGATGATCGCGTTGAGGACCTGGTAGTAGCGCGTGGAGGACATGTCGAACTTCTCCCGNACGGCCGCCTCCTTGGCGCCGGCGAACTTCCACCACTGGCGCTCGAAGGCGAGGATCTCCTGGTCCCGCTCGCTCAGGCCCGGCGCGTTGCTCGCGTCGTTGTCGGGCAGGGCGTTCGCGGCCATGACGTCCCCCAAACTCTCACTCGTCTCCAGGTCCGATGCTCACTGTAGACGAGGAATGACACCGTTGTGATTCGCCGGTCCCGGCGTGGCGGGGAAGGTGGGGTTAGCGTGTCGGGTGTGACCGATGAGTCGTCCTACTCCCCTATCACCGGCCGACCGATCCGCTGGGGCATCCTCGCCACCGGCAAGATCGCACACGCCTTCGCCCGCGACCTGGTGCAGGTGGCGGACGCGGAGCTGGTGGCGGTCGGCTCGCGCCGGCCGGCCTCCGCACAGGCCTTCGCCGAGGAGTACGGCGGCCTCGCCGGCCGGCCGATCCGCGCGCACGGCTCCTACGCCTCGTTGGTGGAGGATCCCGAGGTCGACGTCGTCTACATCGCCACCCCCCATGCGCTGCATCTCGCCGACGCGTTGCTGGCGTTCGAGCACGGCAAGCACGTGCTGTGCGAGAAGCCGCTGACCATCGCCGTCGGCGAGGCCGAGCAGATGGTGGCCGCGGCCCGCGAGCGCGGACTGTTCCTCATGGAGGCGATGTGGACCGCCTGCCACCCCGGCGTGCGGGCGCTGCGGCGGCGCCTGGCGGCCGGCGAGTTCGGCACGCCGCGTCACGTCCACGCCGAGCTCGGCTTCGTGGTCCGGGCGGACCCCTCGGACCGGATGCTCAACCCGGACCTGGGTGCGGGGGCGCTCTTGGACATGGGGATCTACCCGCTCACCTTCGCGCACCTGATNCTCGGCGAGGCGCAGGGGCTGACCGGGCAGGCGGTCCTGGCGGGCTCGACCACCGGCGATGCGGCGATCGACCTGTCGGTGGCGATGACCGGCGCGTACGCCGGCGGCGCGCTGGCCACCATGCACGCCTCGATGACGTCGTGGTCCTCGGCCTCGGCCGCGATCGCGACCGACCGGGGGCGGATCGACGTACCGGAGTTCCATCATCCGACCCGGATCACCTTCACGCCCAAGGCGGAGCTGGCCGATTGGACCGCCGAGGGAGCGCCGCTGCAGCCGGTCGAGATCGAGCCGGACGAGCCGGTGATCGGGCGGGGCTACGGCAACGAGGCCCTCGAGGTGGGCCGGTGCCTGCGCGAGGGGCTGCTGGAGTCGCCGCTGGTCCCCCACGCCCAGACGCTGACGCTGATGCGGCAGATGGAACAGATCCGACGGCTCACCGGGATCCGCTACCCCGGCGAGCGAGTCGGCCGCTCGTCCTGACGAGGGGCGCTGTGGCCGGGCGCTGACGGGGGACGAACATCCGTTCACCCGCGCGAGCGCGCAGGTGGCGCTGCCCGAACACGAGTGCGGCCGCCGTACTGGGGTAATTGGGGACCGATATGGTCAAGGACATGCAGGCCGAGCTCGTCATCGTCGCCAACCGCCTCCCGGTCGACCGGGTCCAGATGGCCGACGGGACGCGCACCTGGCGGCGCTCCCCGGGCGGCCTGGTGACGGCGCTCGAACCGGTGCTGCGCGCCAACGACGGGGTCTGGATCGGGTGGCCGGGCGGCACCGAGCAGGACCTGGAGCCGCTCGAGGACGACGGCATGCGCCTGCTGCCGATGTCGATGACGGCCGAGGAGATCGAGGGCCACTACGAGGGCTTCTCCAACGGCACGATCTGGCCGCTCTACCACGACCTGGTCGCCAAGCCGTCGTTCCACCGCGAGTGGTGGGACGCCTACCGCGAGACNAACCGGCGCTTCGCGGAGCGGGCGGCGGCCGTCGCGGCCGAGGGCGGCACCGTGTGGGTCCAGGACTACCAGCTNCANCTNGTCCCGCAGATGTTGCGCGAGCTGCGCCCCGACCTGCGGATCGGCTTCTACCTGCACATCCCCTTCCCGCCGGCCGAGCTCTTCCAGCAGCTGCCCTGGCGCCGCCAGATCCTCGAGGGGCTGCTCGGGGCCGACCTGGTCGGCTTCCAGCTGCCCGGCGCCGCGCAGAACTTCATCCGCCTGGTGCGCCAGCGGGTCGGCCACAAGACCCACCGCGATCTGGTCTACCTCCCCGACGGCCGCACCGTGAAGGCCGCGGCGTTNCCGATCTCGATCGACGCGGCCGGGTTCGAGGAGCTCGCGCGCTCGGAGAGCGTCGGCGCCCGCGCCAAGGAGATCCGCGAGGCGCTCGGCAACCCGAAGAAGATCTTCCTCGGCATCGACCGGCTCGACTACACCAAGGGCATCCACGCTCGCCTGCGCGCATTCTCCGAGGTCATGAGCGAGGGCCACTTCGACGTCGACGACGCCGTCTTCGTCCAGGTCGCGGTCCCCTCACGTGAGCGCGTCGAGCAGTACCGCCGGCTGCGCGACGACATCGACCGCCTCGTCGGCCGGATCAACGGCGACCTCGGCCGCATCGGCCGCCCGGCGGTCTCCTACCTGCACTCCTCCTATCCGCGCGAGGAGATGGCAGCGCTCTATCGGGCGGCCGACGTGATGGTCGTGACGCCGTACCGCGACGGCATGAANNTGGTCTGCAAGGAGTACGTCGCCTGCCGCTACGAGAACGACGGCGCNCTGGTGCTCTCGGAGTTCGCCGGCGCCGCGGACGAGCTGCGCCAGGCCTGGCTGGTCAACCCCCACGACCTCAACGGCATGAAGCAGGCGCTGCTCGAGGCCTATCGGGCCGACGTGAAGGAGCAGACCCGCCGGATGAAGGCGATGCGCCGCACCGTCGCCACCAACGACATCGACGCCTGGGCGGCCTCGTTCCTCACCGAGCTGGCCAACGTTCCCTCCGACCACGGCAAGACGGTGCGACCGCCGAAGGAGCGCTGAGACCTTCATCACCGTGGCGACGGGGCCACCGCGGAGGTAGGTTCCCGCCCATGGTGTCGGTCCCGGCGAAGCTGCCCGCGAAGGTCCCCGCGTTGATNCCGGGCCGCCAGCACGTCACCGCCGCCGCGGGCAACATCGCGCACAAGCTCCTGTACGGCGGCATCGCCGACCTGCGCCCCATGCCCCGCACGCTGATCGACGAGGGCGTGCTGCGCGAGGTCTACCACTACCGACCGCTCGCCGACACGACGCCCGAAGGCGACCCGGTGCTGCTGGTGATGCCGCTGGCCGCCCCCGCGATGTGCTACGACCTGCGTCGCGGCTGCTCGCTGGTGGAGCACCTGGTCACCCAGGGCCGGCCGACCTACCTCGTCGAGTACGGCGAGATCTCCTTCGCCAACCGCAACCTGGGCATGGAGCACTGGGTGGAGGTGGTGCTCCCGGCCGCGATCGAGGCCGTCTCGCGCCACGCCGGCGACCGCCCGGTGCATGTGGTGGCCTGGAGCCTGGGCGGGATCTTCGCCCTGCTCACCGCCGCCGCCTTCGCCGACCTTCCGATCGCGACGCTCACGGTGTTCGGCAGCCCGATCGACGTCAGTCAGGTGCCGCTGATCGCACCGCTGCGCCCGCTGGTGGACGTCACCAACGGGCGGATCCTCGGCACGACCGTGCAGTTGCTGGGCGGAGCACCCAAGCCGCTGGTGAAGTGGGCCTTCCAGCTCTCGGCGGTGCAGAAGCTCCTCACCAAGCCGGTCGCCCAGCTCACTCACCTGGCCGACGCCGACTTCCTGGCCCAGATCGAGGCGGTCGACCGCTTCACCGCGAACATGATCGCCTACCCGGGCCGCACCTTCGGCCAGCTCTACCACCGGTTCGTACGCCGCAACGAGCTGGTCGCAGGGTCCTTCGAGCTCGAGGGCCGCCACATCGAGCTTGCCGACATCACGGTGCCGACGCTGGTCTTCGCCGGTGCCACCGACGGCATCGCGCCGGTGCCGTCGGTGCGGGTGCTCGTCGACCTGCTCAGCGGCGCCGAGGAGGTCGAGTTCCATACCGTCCCCGGCGGCCACCTCGGCATGCTCACCGGCCGTGGGGCGCGCGCCACCTCGTGGCTGATCCTGGACGAGTGGATGCGGCGTCACGACGACCGGCGCCCGGTCGCCGAGCAGCCCGGCAGGCCGGCGGCCGGCCGAGCCGCCCGTGCGATCGGCGCGAACCCGCAACGGCGCTACTCCTCGCAGAGCTCACGCGCGCTGCGCCGCAGACGGGCTACCTGAACGCAGGAACGACCTGCGACTCGAACAGCTCGATGCTGGAGCGGTCGTAGGCGGCGTCGGGGAAGTAGGTGATCGCGTACGTCATGCCCAGACGCTCGAGCGTCCGGAGGCGCTCCACGATCTGCTCCGGCGTGCCGACGATGCCGCCGTCGGCGGCACGCTGCACCCACTCCTGGGCCTGCGCGGCGCCCAGGTGCGGGGTCACCCGCGCGATCGTGGCCTCGAGCTTCTCCTGCGCCTCGGCCTCGGTCTCGCCGATGAAGATGTTGTAGTTGGACGAGCGGGTGATCTCACCGAAGTCGCGGCCCAGTGTCCGGCAGTGCTCGGCGAGGATGTCGGACTTCGCCTTGAACCCCTCGGGGTCGCCGAAGAAGTTGGTGTAGTCGGCGTACTGCGCGGCGATCTTCAAGGTGACCTTCTCGCCTCCACCGGCGATCCACAGCGGGATGCCCGAGCGGCCCTGCTGCAGCGGCAGCGGCTGACAGATCGCGCCGTCGACCTGGTAGTACGTGCCCTCGAGCGAGGAACTGCCCTTGGTCCAGGCCTGCTGGAAGATCTGGACGCCCTCGCGCAGCATCCCGAGGCGGTCGCGGGCCTCGGGGAAGCCGTAGCCGTAGGCGCGCCACTCGTGCTCGTACCAGCCGGCACCGATGCCCATCTCGACGCGGCCACCGGAGACGTGATCGACNGTGGCGGCGACCTTCGCGAGGTAGGCCGGGTTGCGGTAGCTCATGCAGGAGCACATCTGCCCGAGGCGGATCCGGTCGGTGGCAGCGGCGAACGCGCTCATCAGGGTCCACGCCTCGTGCGTGGCCTGGTCTGAGGGCTGCGGGGTGGTGTGGAAGTGGTCGTAGACCCACAGGCTGTCCCAGGCGGCGCCGCGGTCGGCGTGCTGCGCCAGGTCCCGCATCGTGGCCCAGTGCTGGGCGGGGTCGATGCCCACCAGGTCGAACCGCCAACCCTGCGGGATGAAGAGGCCGAACTTCATGCGCTTGCTCCTTGTCGCTCAGGCACCCGGACCCTGTGTCGCCCGCAACGCTAACCTGCCCCCTGTGAGCGGGCTCGAGGGGCTGGTCGATCGGGGGCTGATGGCACCGGACTGGGCGAAGGCGCTGACGCCGGTCGAGGAGCGGATCACCGCCCTCGGCGCCTTCCTCCGGAGCGAGCTGGCGCTGGGCCGGCCCTACCTGCCGGCCGGCGAGCGGGTCTTCGCAGCATTCCGGCGTCCGCTGGCCGACGTCCGCGTGCTCGTCGTGGGCCAGGACCCCTATCCCACCCCCGGGCACCCGATCGGCCTGTCGTTCGCCGTGGAGCGGGACGTACGGCCCCTGCCGGCGTCGCTGCGCAACATCTACACCGAGCTGGCCAGCGACCTCGGCGTCACGCCACCCGAGCACGGCGATCTGACCGCCTGGTCCGAGCGCGGCGTCATGCTGCTCAACCGCGCTCTCACCGTCCGGCCCGGGGCGCCGGCCTCCCATCGCAAGCGCGGCTGGGAGGAGGTCACCGCGTGCGCCATCGGCGCGCTCGTCGCGCGCGGCGGCCCCCTGGCGGCGATCCTGTGGGGCCGCGACGCCCAGACCCTGATCCCGTCGCTGGGCGCGGTGCCGTACGTGGCCTCGGTGCACCCCTCGCCGCTGTCGGCCCACCGCGGGTTCTTCGGGTCGCGNCCGTTCTCGCAGGTGAACCGGATGCTCGTGGCNCAGGGCGCCGAGCCGCTCGACTGGTCCCTGCCGCACTGACCCGGCCAAGATGGCGACATGGAGATCCTCTCGATCCAGTCGCATGTCGCCTTCGGGTACGTCGGCAACTCCGCGGCGGTCTTTCCNCTCCAGCGGCTCGGACACGAGGTCTGGCCGGTCCTGACGGTCAACTTCTCCAACCACACCGGGTACGGCGCCTGGCGGGGGCCGGTCCAGGCTCCCGATGACGTGGCCGAGGTGGTCGCCGGCATCGGGGACCGCGGCGCCCTGTCGGGCATCGACGCGGTGCTCTCGGGCTATCAGGGCGATCCAGCGGTGGGCGCTGTGGTGCTGGAGGCCGTCGACCGGGTGCGGGCCGAGAACCCGGCGGCCATCTACTGCTGCGACCCCGTGATGGGCGACGTGGGTCGGGGCATGTTCGTGCGGCCGGGCATCCCGGAGTTCNTGCGCGACCGGGTGGTGCCGACCGCGGACGTGATCACGCCGAACCACTTCGAGCTGAACTTCCTCGCCGGTCGCGAGGCGAGCACCACCATGGCCGAGGTGCTGGAGGCGGTGGAGCAGGTGCGCGCCACCGGGCCGCGCAACGTGCTGGTGACCTCGGTGGTCCTCGAGGGCGCCACCGACACGCTGACCCTGGTGGCCGTCGACGACGGCGGCGCCTGGGCCGTCACGACGCCCCACCTGCCGATCACGCCGAACGGAGGCGGTGACGTCACCGCTGCGGTCTACCTCGCCCACCTGCTCGGCACCGGCTCCACCCCCGAGGCACTGGAGCGGACCGCCAACACGCTGTTCGCGATCCTGTCGCGCACCCTCGCCTCGGGCAGGCGCGAGCTGGCGCTGGTCGCCTCGCAGGAGGAGATCGCCCACCCGCCCAAGGACTTCTTCGTGCGGCAGGTCAGCTGAGTCCGTCGAGCTGCCGCAGCCACTCGAGGATGTGCTCGGTCGCCTCCTGAGCCGCTGGCGCGTCGTAGTCGTCGGTGCTGGCGTCGTGGAACAGGTGACCGCTGCCCGGGTAGTCGATGAGGCGGCCGCCCGGGACGCGCTCCCGGAACCCGGCGTCCTCCTCCGCCTCCCGCCACGGATCGTCGATCGTCTGGTGGGCAACCGCCGGCAGGCCCTCGGGCCACTCGGTCTCGAACCACTTCGGGTCCGGCGCCCCGAAGAGGTAGAGCATGCCGCGGGCGCTGCCGCGCCGCTCGCACAGGGCCAGCCACGTCGCCGGGCCGCAGCCCATCGACATCCCGGCGTACACGATGGCATCGGGCAGATCCGCGCTGGCGGCGGCCGCGCGCTGCATCAGCGCCTCCTGGCCCACCTCCTGCATGTGGGCCACGCCCGCCTCGGTGGTGTCGAACAGACGGCCCTCGTAGAGGTCCGGCGTATGCACGGTGTGGCCCACCTCGCGCAGCGTCTCGGCGAACGCCTTGACGCCGTCGGTGAGTCCGCGGGCGTGGTGGAAGAGCACGATGTCAGCCATGTCGTGCACGCTAGCGCCGACCACTGACAGGAACGCCCAGGAACGCATCCGAGCCGGTGACAGGAATCGAACCCGCGACATCCTTATTACAAGTAAGGCGCTCTACCTACTGAGCTACACCGGCGCGACCGCCCAGGCGGCGCGAGCCATCCTAGAGCCGACCCGATTGAATGGGCACATGAGCCTGCTCCACGAGCCGCACCACGACGGGTCCCCGCTCTACCTCGACGACCCGTGGCCCGAGCTCGACAGCTCGGTGCACGTGCGGTTGCGGGTGAGCGGCGACGACCCCGCGCAGCGCGTATGGATCCGCACGACGTACGACGCCGAGCCCACGTTCCACGAGTGCTGGGTGATCCACCGGGTCGACGGACCCGACCCGGCGGTGTGGTGGCAGGGCGAGCTGCCGGTCCACAACCCGGTCACCCACTACCGCTTCCTGATCGCCGACCACCCCGAGGCCGGCGGCGGCCAGCGGTGGGTCACCGCCGCCGGCACGATCGGGTACGACGCACCCGACGCCTTCGACTTCACCATCACCACGCACGCTCCGGCGCCGGACTGGTCGCGTCGCACGGTCGTCTACCAGATCTTCCCCGACCGCTTCGCCCGGAGCCCGGCCGCCGACGACCGGCCGGTGCCGGCCTGGGCCAAGCCGCAGGAGTGGGACTCGCTGCCGTCCTACGAGCAGACCGACGACCGCACCTGGCTGGGGTTCTACGGCGGCGACCTCGACGGCATCGTCGAGCACCTCGACCACGTCGAGGCCGTCGGGGCGAGCACGGTCTACCTCACGCCGGTCTTCCCCGGTGAGAGCAACCACCGCTACAACGCCAGCACGTTCGACGAGGTCGACCCGCTGCTCGGCGGCGACGAGGCGTGCGCCCGGCTCACCGCCGCGGTGCACGAGCGCGGCTGGCACCTGCTGGGCGACCTGACCGCCAACCACACCGGCGACACCCATGAATGGTTCCAGCAGGCCCTCGCCGACGGGCCGACCCGCGACTGGTACTACTTCCGCCCCGACGGGTCCTACGAGTGCTGGATGGGTCACGGCAGCCTGCCGAAGCTCGACCACACCGACCCCGACATGCGGCACGCGATGACGCAGGGGCCGGACTCGACCGTGGCACGGTGGCTGCGGCCGCCGTACTCCCTGGACGGCTGGCGCATCGACGTGGCCAACATGAGCGGGCGGCTGGGCGCCACCGACCTCAATCACGAGGTGGCGCGCACGATCCGGCGCACCGCCACCGACGTCAACCCCGATGCCTGGGTCATCGGCGAGCACAACCACGACGCGTCCGGCGACATCGACGGTGACGGCTGGCACGGGACGATGAACTACTCCGGCTTCTCCTGGCCGATCTGGTCCTGGGTGCGGGCCGAGGAGACCGACGCCCGTCCCTTCGGGCGGCCGGTGCCGGTGCCGCGGCGGCCGGGCGGTCTCATCGTCCGCGAGCTGCGCGAGTGGCGGGCGCGCTACGGCTGGCGACCCGCCGAGCAGTCCTGGAACATCCTCTCCTCCCACGACTCGGCCCGCATCCGCACGCTGGTGGTCGATCCGGCGGTGCACCGCGTCGCTGCCGGACTGCAGTTCACCCTCCCGGGCGTGCCGATGGTGTTCGCCGGCGACGAGATCGGGCTCGAGGGCGTCATCGGCGAGGACGGCCGGCGCACGATGCCGTGGGACCACCGCGACCGGTGGGACGCCGCCACCCTCGACGCGTACGGCGCCCTGGCCCGGCTGCGGCGGGAGCACCCGGCCCTGATCGAGGGCGGCCTGCGCTGGGCGTATGCCGACGACGACACGATCGCGTTCCTGCGCGAGCACCCCGACGGCACCCTGCTGGTCGTCGCCCGACGTGCCCCGGGGCCGGACCCGGTCGCCGAACTGGGCGGGGACGTGCTGCTGAGCACCGGCAGCCGCGACGAGGCCTGGCTCGAGGTGCGCACCCTGCCCGCCCCCTCACCCGTGCCCTAGCCTGACGTCATGGCCCTGCGCATCGTCGCCAGCCGCCCGGACCCGGCGATCGTGACGCTGCCGTGGTCCACGCCGCTGGAGGAGTGGGACGAGGAGTTCGTCGTACCGCTCGCGCGGGGGCTGTCGCGTCACGTGGTGCGGATCGTCCGGCTCGGGCAGCGGATCTATGCGGTCAAGGAGACCCAGGAGCCGATCGCGTTCCGGGAGTACCGCATGCTGCGCGACCTGCAGCGCCTCGGCCTGCCCTCGGTCGTGCCGCAGGGCGTGGTGACGGGTCGCACCACCGCCGCCGGCGAGCCGCTGCCGACCGCGCTGCTCACCGAGCACCTGCGCTTCTCGCTGCCCTACCGCAGCCTCTTCGAGCACGGGCTGACCGCCGAGGACCTGCCCAAGATCCTGGACGCGCTGGTGGTGCTGCTGGTGCGGCTGCACCTAGCGGACTTCTACTGGGGCGACGTGTCGCTGTCCAACGTGCTCTTCCGGCGCGACGCCGGCGGGTTCGCCGCCTACCTCGTCGACGCCGAGACCGGGGAGCTGCGCGAGTCGCTGTCGGCGCAGCTGCGCGCCTACGACCTCGAGGTCGCCTGCGAGAACGTGTACGCCGAGATCCTCGACCTGGTCGCGGCCGAGGCGCTCCCCGGCGACTTCGCCGTCGACGATCTGGTCGACCGGCTGCGGGAGCGCTACGCGGCGCTGTGGGAGGAGCTCACCGCCGAGACGTACTTCCCCGCCGACGAGATGTGGCGCATCGAGCAGCGGATCGAGCGGCTCAACGACCTCGGCTTCGACGTGGAGGAGGTCGACATCGTCACCGACTACGACGGTGACACCGTCGTGCTGCGCCCGCGGGTGGTCGAGCTAGGCCACCACCAGCGGACGCTGCGCGGCCTGACCGGCATCGAGGCCGAGGACGCGCAGGCCAGGCGGATGCTGAACGACATCGCGGCGTACACGGCCTCACGCGATCTGGGCGGGCTCCCTCGCGAGGTCGTCGCGCAGCGCTGGCTGAAGGAGATCTACGAGCCGATCGTGGCGATGATCCCTGACGCTGCCCGAGGCAAGCTGGAGCCGGCGGAGGTCTTCCACGAGATCCTGGTGCACAGGTGGTTCCTTTCCGAGCGCGCCGGCCACAGCGTCAGGCTGTTGGACGCGGCACGTGACTACATCCGAGCGATCCTGCCGGCTCGCCCGGACGAGGCCTTGACCGCACCGGCGGAATCCTAAGCCCGGGCCTGCGCCACCGCGTAGAGGGTCACCGACGCCGCGACACCGGCGTTGAGGGACTCGACGGCGTTGGCCATCGGGATCGACACGATCCGGTCGCACGTCTCGGTCACCAGCCGCGACAGGCCGCCGCCCTCGGCGCCCACCACGATCACCAGCGGCCCGTCGGCCACCTCGGCGACGTCGCGCAGCGAGAGGTCCCCGTCCATGTCGAGCCCGACGACCTGGCAGCCGGCCTCCTGGTACTCCTTGAGCACCCGGGTCACGTTGACCGCCTGCGCCACCGGGATGCGGGCCGCGGCACCGGCGGAGGTCTTCCACGCCGCCGCCGTCATCCCTGCCGCACGCCGCTCGGGCACCACGACCCCGTGCGCGCCGAACGCCGCGGCGCTGCGCACCACCGCGCCCAGGTTGCGCGGGTCGGTGACATGGTCGAGTACGACGATCAGCGCGTCCTCGTGCGCCTCAGCGGCCCGGTCGAGCAGGTCGGCCGGGTGCGCGTACTCGTACGCCGGCACGCGCGCCGCGAGTCCCTGGTGGCCGTTGAAGCCCGTCAGCCGGTCGAGCTCGGGCTTGGGCACCTCGAGCAGGCCGATGCCCAGCTCGGCGGCCAGCTGGAACGCCTCCCGCAGGCGTCCGTCCCGCTCCGCCCCCTCGGCGACGTACACCGCGTTGGCGGGCACGCCCTCGCGCAGCGCCTCGACCACCGGGTTGCGGCCGATGATCCACTCCGCGTCGCCGGTGCCGCGCTTGCGGTTCCCCGGCGCGCGCTTGCCGGCCGAGCGCTCGGAGAGCTGCTTGGCGCGGTGCGCCTTGTGATAGGGCCGGTCCTCCGCCTTCGGCGTGGGGCCCTTGCCCTCCAGGGCGCGGCGCCGCACACCGCCCGAGCCCACCTGGGCGCCCTTCTTGTTCGACTTCTGGATCGCGCCCTTGCGCGAGGAATTGCCAGCCATCAGGGCCTCCGGCCTGGGGTCGGTTCGTCAAGGTATGCAGGCGAGCAGACGCNCCCCGCGTGGAGTCCCGCACGGGACGCGCTGGTTCGGCCGGCCNGCNCGATGAGCCGGCCTGCCGGCGCCGTCACCCGATGCTCCACTTCGGTCCGTCGGGGGTGTCCTCCAGCTCGATGCCGGCGGCCTTGAGCTGGTCGCGGATCTCATCGGCCCGGGCCCAGTCCTTGGCCGCGCGGGCGGCAGCGCGCTGCTCCAGCAGCCCGGCCACGAGGGCGCCGACCGAGGCCATGACCTTCTCGTCGCCACCGGCGGGAGCGGCCCAGGCCGGGTCGGCGGGGCTGAGGCCGAGAACGTCGAGCATCGCCACCACGGCCGCCGCCTCCGGTATCGCGGTCTCGCCGGCCTGCAGCTTGCGGTTGCCCTCGCGCACCGTGTCGTGCAGCACCGCGACGGCGGTCGGCGTACCGAGGTCGTCGTCCATCGCCGCCGTGAAGGCCGCTGGCAGGGTCTCGGCAGGCTCGACCTCCGGAACCCGCNCCAGGAAGCCCTCGATCCGCCGGAAGCCGATGGCCGCCTCCTCCAGCGCCTCGAAGCTGAACTCCACGTGGGAGCGGTAGTGGGCCGCCACCAGGTAGTAGCGCAGCTCGATGCCGCGGAACCGCTCGAGCACCGCGGGGATGGTGAGCGAGTTGCCCAGCGACTTGCTCATCTTCTCGCCGGCGGTGGTGATCCAGGCGTTGTGCATCCAGTACGTCGCGAACGGGTGGCCGGCCGCCCGGGCCTGGGCCTGCTCGTTCTCGTGGTGCGGGAAGCGCAGGTCCAGCCCACCGCCGTGGATGTCGAAGGCAGGGCCGAGGTACTTGCCCGCCATCGCCGAGCACTCGATGTGCCAGCCGGGACGTCCGCGCCCCCACGGCGAGGGCCACGAGGCGGTCTCCGGCTCGGAGTCCTTGCGGCCCTTCCACAGGGCGAAGTCGCGCGGGTCGCGCTTGCCGCGCGGATCGGCATCCTCGGCAGCGACCATCTCCTCGACCCTCTGCCCCGACAGCTCGCCGTACTGCGGCCAGGTGCGGACATCGAAGTAGACGTCGCCCGAGCCGTCGGCGGCCGGGTAGGCGTGGCCGCGCGCGATGAGCTCCTCGACCAGCTCGATGATCTCGGGCACGTGCGCGGTCGCCAGCGGCTCGTACGTCGGGGGTGCCACGTTGAGCGCCGCATAGGCCTTCGCCAGCTCGCGGTGCATCACGTAGGCGAGGTTGTACCAGGGCCGGCCCTGCTCGGCCGACTTGGCCAGGATCTTGTCGTCGATGTCGGTGACGTTGCGGATGAACGTGGTCGCGAAGCCCCGGTGCCGCAGCCAGCGCTGCAGCACGTCGAAGTTGACGGCGCTGCGCACGTGGCCGACGTGGGGCTCGGACTGCACGGTCAGCCCGCAGACGTAGAGCGACGCCTTGCCCTCGACAAGGGGCACGAAGTCACGCACTTCGCGGGTCGCTGAGTCATAGAGCCGGAACGTCACGCCCCGAGTCTAGTGAGACTCACGCCCGCGGCCCGCAATGCCGCAGGCGGGCTAGGAGACCTCGAAGTCGATCCGGTGCCAGCCGGAGGCGCCGTCGGGGGCCGGAGCGGCCCGTACGGCGGTCTGCACCTGGCCGGCCGCGTTCACCGCCCGCACCTGCGCGCTGTGGTGGCCGGCGGTCAGCGGCACGGTCGCCCGCCACTGCACCCAGGTCTCGACACCGGGCACGGCACCCAGCTTCGCCTCGGTCCATGCGCCGCCGTCGACGGACACCTCCACCTTGGCGATGCCCGTCCCCTGCTGCCAGGCGACACCGGCCAGCGTGACGTCCCCGGCCGCGACCGTGTCGCCTGAGGCGGGCCGGTCGATCCGGCTGGCCAGCTTGACCGGGCCCTCGGCGGCCCAACCGAGCGGGATCCAGTAGCCGACCGCCTTGTCCATCGTGGTCACCTCGAGGTCGACGACCCACTTGCAGGCGCTGACGTAGCCGTACAGCCCGGGCACGATCGTGCGGACCGGGAAGCCGTGGTCGATCGGCAGCGGGTAGCCGTTCATCGCCACGGCGAGCATCGCGTCCCGGTCGTCGGTGAGGGCTGCCAGCGGCGTACCGCACGTCCAGCCGTCGACCGAGGTCTGGAGCACGGCGTCGGCGCCCGACCTCACGCCCGCCTCGGCGAGCAGGGAGCGCAGCAGCACGCCGCTCCACCAGGCGTTGCCGATGAGGTCGCCGCCGACCGGGTTGGAGACGCAGTTGAGGGTGATCCACGCCTCGGTGCGCTGCCGGGCGAGCAGGTCGTCCAGCGAGAGCGACAGCTCGCGCTCGACCAGACCGTGGATGCGCACCCGCCAGTGGGCCGGGTTCACCGCCGGCGCGGAGAGNCTCGTGTCGATCCGATAGAAGTCCCCGGTGGGGGTCGCCCACGGCACGCCCGACCCGAGGTCGGCGCCGGCCGGCACGACCGGCCGCGTGACACCGGGCAGCCGCAGCGCCATCCGGGTCGCCTCGACGGCGCGCCGCCCGCGGCCGATGTACGGCGCGAGCGCCCCGACGCCGAGCCCGAGCGCCGCCACGATCCCCAGCCGCAGCACCGCGCGCCGCCCGGGGTCGCGGGCAGCCTCCTGGCCCGCCACCGGCTCGGCCCGCAGCGGCTCGCTCAGCATCCCGAACGCCCCGACCCAGGTCAGGAGCCCGACCACGACGGCCACCTGGCCGCCCGAGCCCTCGGCGCGCTCCGATGCCACCGCCAGGCCACCGAGGAGCCCGAGGACCACGAACCCCAGCACCGGCACCCACCAGCGCCGGCGGCCGGCGAGGCCCAGCAGGGCGAAGGCCACGGTCACGACGACCAGCACCGTNGTGACCAGCACCGGCTTGTCGTGGTGGCCGAGGCTCTTGATCCCGGCCTCCACGGCCGGCCCGGGCGTGTGGCGGATGATCCATTCGGCGACGGCGAGGACCGGCCAGGCGCGCACGTGCAGCGCGTTGGCGGCGAACCAGCTGGTGGCGAGGCCCGAGCCACCCGCGACCACCCCTGCTGCGAGCCAGCGCCCGCGGGTGTCGATCACGCGTCCAGTCTGCCCCGGTGGCCCACCTCGGGCATGATCGTCGGCGTGAACGCGCCACGGATCGGCATCGGAACCGACGTGCACCGGCTGGCTCCCGGCGTACCCCTGCATCTGGCGGGGCTCTCCTGGCCGGACTCCCCCGTCGGGCTCGAGGGCCACTCCGACGGCGACGTGGCCGCCCACGCGGCGTGCGATGCGCTGCTGTCGGCGGCCGGACTGGGCGACCTCGGCTCCAACTTCGGTACGGCGGAGCCCGCATGGGCCGGCGCCGCGGGGGTCACCTTGCTCGCGGAGACGGCGAGCCGGGTGCGCGCCGCGGGCTTCGCGATCGGCAACGTGGCGATCCAGGTCATCGGCAACGCACCGAAGGTCGGACCGCGTCGCGCCGAGGCCCAGGACGCCCTGTCGGCAGCGGTCGGCGCGCCGGTCACGGTGAGCGCGACCACGACCGACGGACTGGGACTGACCGGNCGGGGCGAGGGCGTGGCGGCGATCGCCACCGCCCTGCTCCTGGAGTCGACGAGCGATCTGGAGGCACACCCATGAGCACCGAGCAGCAGGCGGCCCGCGACTGGTGGCGGCAGGCGGTCGTCTACCAGGTCTACCCGCGCAGCTTCGCCGACAGCGACGGCGACGGCATCGGTGACCTGCCCGGCATCACCTCGCGGGNGGGGTACCTGCGCGAGCTGGGCGTGGACGCGGTCTGGCTGAGCCCGTTCTACCCCTCCGCGCTGGCCGACGGCGGGTACGACGTCGACGACTACCGCGACGTCGACCCGCGGCTGGGCACGCTCGCCGACTTCGACGCCATGGTCGCTGCGCTGCATGCAGCAGGGATCCGACTGATCGTCGACATCGTGCCCAACCACACCTCGAACCGGCACGTCTGGTTCCGGGAGGCGCTGGCATCCCCGCCGGGCAGCCCGGCACGCGACCGCTACATCTTCCGCGACGGTCGCGGACCTGACGGCAGCGAGCCGCCGAGCGACTGGACGTCGGTCTTCGGCGGCCCCGCCTGGCACCGCGTCGCCGATGGCCAGTGGTACCTCCACCTGTTCGCCCCCGAGCAGCCCGACCTCAACTGGTCGAACCCGGAGGTGCGCGAGGACTTCGTCCGCACGTTGCGCTTCTGGTCCGACCGTGGGGTCGACGGCTTCCGGATCGACGTCGCGCATGCGCTCACCAAGGACCTGAGCGANCCGTTGCCGTCCGAGCGGGACCTGCCCACCCAGATGGAGACCGCCGACGGCCGCCACCCGGTCTGGGACCGCGACGAGGTGCACGAGATCTACCGGGAGTGGCGCAAGGTCTTCGAGGAGTACGACCCGCCGCGCACCGCCGTCGCCGAGGCCTGGGTGCACCCCGAGCGGCGCGCCCGGTACGCCTCGCCCGAGGGACTGGGCCAGGCGTTCAACTTCGACCTGCTGCAGGCCGACTGGGACGCCGCCACGCTGCGCCGCGTGATCGCACGCAACCTCGAAGCAGCCGCCGACTCCGGCTCCTCCTCCACCTGGGTGCTGTCCAACCACGACGTGGTGCGGCACGCCTCCCGCTACGGACTGCCCGGCGGACCCGACGGCTCCGGCGTGCCGTCCGAGTTGGGCCAGGACGGCAAGGCGTGGGTCGACGGTGACGGTACGACGCCCCCGCTCGACCGGGAGCTCGGCCTGCGACGCGCCCGGGCGGCGACGCTGCTGATGCTCGCGCTGCCCGGTTCGGCCTACCTCTACCAGGGCGAGGAGCTCGGCCTGCACGAGGTCGCCGACCTGCCGCGCGAGGTGCTCCAGGACCCGACGTACGAGCGCTCGGGGCACGCGCACAAGGGCCGTGACGGCTGCCGGGTGCCGCTGCCCTGGACCAGGTCGGGCAGCTCGTTCGGCTTCGGCCCCGGCCGCGCACACCTGCCCCAGCCGGCCTGGTTCGCCGAGGTGTCGGTCGAGGCGGAGGCCGGCGTCCCGTCCTCGACGCTCTCGCTCTACCGCGCGGCGCTCGCGGCCCGCCGGCGGCTGCAGGGCGCGGAGACACTGGAGTGGGTCGAGGCGGCCGACGACGTCGTCCACCTGGTGCGGCCGGGCGGCTGGCACAGCGTCACGAACCTCGGCGCCGCGCCGATCGAGCTGCCTCAGGGCGAGGTCGTCCTCGCCAGCGGCCCGCTCGAGGAGGGCCGGCTGCCGCAGGACACCACCGCCTGGGTGCTCGCACCTGCCGCCAGCGTCAGCTAAGCGGCGTCGACCTTGCGGTGGCCGACGTACACCACACCCTCGACCACCCTGACGCAGTACGCCGGCACCGACACGTGGATGTCGTCCAGGCACCGCCCGGTGCGCAGGTCGAAGCCGTGCCCGTGAGCCGGCGACGCCACGAACGGGACCTCGCCCCGGCGTCCGACGATGCCACGCGCCAGCATCGCCGAGCGGGCGAACGGGTCGTGGTTCCCGAGCGCATAGACCTCACCGGCGGCCATGCGGAACAGCGCGACGGCCTGGCCGTGCACCAGCGCGGTGGCGCCCCGATCCGGCTCGAGATCCTCGAACCGGCACACGGCCTGCCACTCCTCGGCGCTGTGTCGCGGTGTCATGGTGTCTGCGAACCTAGGCGCGGTGTGTTCGACGGCTGTTTCGCGATGTAACAGCGGTGAAAACGATTCCTCCCCGACTAACCTTCGCCCATGCCCGCCGCCATCGTCCTGCTCGCCGCCGGCTCAGGGTCGCGCGTGGCCGCCGACCGCAACAAGGTGCTGCTGCCGCTCGGTGACATCACGGTCCTCGGTCGCTCGCTCGAGACGGCACTCGCGGTGCCCGACATCGCCAGGATCGTCGTCGTCGTCCGCGACGGTGAGCAGGAAGCGGTCGGCGAGGCCCTGACGCCCCTGCTCGGCGAGCGCGAGGTCACGCTCGTCGTCGGTGGCCGGACGCGACACGCCTCGGAGTGGCACGCGCTGCAGGTCCTCGTCGGTGACATCGAGAGCGGGACGATCGACGCGGTGGCCATCCACGACAGCGCCCGCCCGCTGGCCGACGCCGGCCTCTACGACGCGACACTGAGCGCGGCCCGCGAGCACGGTGGCGCGATCCCGGCGGCGGCGCTGGGCCGGCTCTCCACGCGGTCGCTGCGGCCGGTCGAGGGCATGCTGGTCGGCGTCCAGACGCCCCAGGCGTTCCGTGCGACCGACCTGCTCGCCGCCTACCGGGCCGCTGAGCGCGACGGGGCGCAGTTCACCGACACCGCCGGTTGCCTGGAGCGCTACGGCAGCGTGCGGGTCCTCGCCGTACCGTCGAGCGCGCTCAACCTCAAGGTCACCTTCCCCGAGGACGTAGCGCTGGCCGCGACGCTCACGGCTGGGTGAGCGCCTCCAGCACGCGTACGTCGTCGGCGTCGACGACCCGCCGGCCCTCCGGCGGCGCCTCGATCGTCCTGACCGGGAAGCGGTCCGCGAGGGCGGCGGCCACGTCGGCGAAGTCACCGCTGGGCATCTCCGCCAGCGCCGCCACCACGTGGGACGGCAGCACGATCGGCGAGGTGACGCTGACCAGGCCCTCGCGGTCGACGGTGTCGCCGACGACGCCGTCCTCGACGCGCTTGACCGTGTCGGTCACCGGGCGCACGCCGACCACCACCGAGGCGGTCTCCTCGGCGGTCGCGACGCAGCGGGCGATGAACGCCGCGGGCGTCATCGGGCAGAGCGCGTCGTGCAGCACGAAGGCCTCCTCGCTCTCCACCACGCTCGCCCACGGGGTGGAGAAGTCGACCGGCGTCACGCCCGCCTCGCCCAGGGCCCAGACCGCGCACGCCACCAGCGCCTCGCCGTGGATGAGGGCGAACGGCAGGGAGCCACGGTCGGTCTCCACCACCGCACCGAGCGCGGGCGGGTTGTCGACGTACTCCTCGATCACGCGATCAACCTACAAAGCAGAACGCCCCCGCTGCTCGCGGGGGCGTTCTGGGTGCTTCACGTGCTCGAGCCTGGCGTCAGGATGCGCGGGGCGCCAAGGCGGAGGAGCGAAGGCGGCCTGAGAGCGAAGCGGCCGTCGAGCGACGACAACGCCGGCGACGCGCCATCCTGACGTCAGGAGGCGAGGACCTCGTCGAGGAGGGCCTCCGCCTTGTCCTCGTTGGTGTGCTCGCACAGGGCGAGCTCGGAGACGAGGATCTGGCGCGCCTTGGCCAGCATGCGCTTCTCGCCGGCGGAAAGCCCGCGGTCGCGCTCACGGCGCCACAGGTCGCGCACGACCTCGGCGACCTTCATGACGTCGCCGCTGTGGAGCTTCTCCAGGTTGGCCTTGTAGCGACGCGACCAGTTGGTGGGCTCCTCGACGTGCGCGGCACGGAGGACCTCGAAGACACGGTCGAGACCGTCACGGTCGACGACGTCACGCACGCCGACGAGGTCGAGGTTGTTGGCCGGAACCCGGACGACCAGGTCCTGCTGAGCGATGATCCTCAGCACGAGGTACTGTCGCTCCTCACCCTTGATGGTCCGCATCTCGATGTCCTCGATGACAGCGGCCCCGTGGTTCGGATAGACGACGGTCTCGCCGACGGTGAAAGTCATATGTCAGGTACCCCTTCCTAGAAGGCAAAGTCTACCACGGAAATGCACCGGGACGATCCGCGTTTGCGCAGGTCAGAGCCGCAATGAGGGCTTGACAGAAGCGCTGGTCCTGTGGTGCGGGGCCGCCGGGGCGCCCCGATGGAGCGCCTGACCTGCGCCTGGAACGGGCCTGACCCCCGCCTCCGGGCGGCCCGCACACGGCGCCAGGACGGTCCCGGGGCCGACCCGGGACGGGTCCCGGACGCGCCCGGGGCCAGCGGTTTGCATGACCGGCGCCCGCTCCGTGCCGGATACTGCGCGCATGCCCCAGTCGCGTCCACGGCGCTTCCCGTTCTCCCGGTCCGGGAGGCCCGACGAAGCCGACCGCGCCGGTACGGCAGCAGACGACAACGCCACCGACGCCGCGGTCCCGGAAGCAGCGGCTGCCACCGACGCCGCCGACCCCACGCCCGCCCCCGCGCCCGCGCCCAGCGGATCGCAGCGGCGTCGGATCCGGGACTGGATGCCGTTCCTGCTCCTCCGGGCGGCGCACCCGCGGCAGGCGCTCGTGACAGCGCTCGCCCTGGCGGCGGCCGCCGCCCTCGACGGCCGCCCGGCCCGCGACATGGCGCTGGTCTTCGCCACCGTGCTCGTCGGCCAGGTGATCCTCGGCTGGCACAACGACCTGGTCGACGACACCGTCGACCGCGCCCACGGGCGCAGCGGCAAGCCGATCGCCGACCGGCGGCTCGACGCCGGCAGCACCTGGTTCTCACTGTGCTGCGCGGTGCTGCTCGTCGTACCGCTCGCGGTGTCGAACGGCGTCGCCGCCGGACTGTCCTATCTGGCCTCGGTCGCGGTGGGCATGGTCGGCAACGTCGTCCTGCGCCGCGGGCTGTTCTCCTTCGTGCCATGGGCGATCGCCTTCGCGCTCTACGTGCCGTTCCTGTCCTACGGCGGCTGGGGCGGCGGCAACCACGGCTCGGCGCCGCAGCCGGCGGTGGTCGCCCTCGCCGCCCTCATCGGGGTGGGGGTCCACTTCCTGCTGGCCCTGTGGGGCCTGGTGGCCGACAACGCCGACGGCTGGAGCTACCTGCCGTTGCGCCTCGGTCTGCGGATGGGCGCGAGCCGGCTGCTCGTGGTCGCCGGCGCCTTCACCGCGGTGGTCGTGGCCGCGCTCGCACTGGTGACCAGCCAGGTGGGTCTGCGCCGGTGACGTGACCCCGGAACCGGCCGTGATCGATCTATCAGGATCAATCACCGGGCTGGGGAGCACCGCGCGGTCGGGGGCCGCTAGCATGACCGCCGTGACGACGACTCTTCGCCGCAAGCTCGCCCTGGCCGCCGGCCTCGTCTGCCTGGCCGCGCCGGTGCTGAGCTCCTGCGGGTTCGACTACGCCACCGACCGTCCCAACGTCATCGCCAACGGTGGCTACGACGTGACCGGCAACGGGATGCGCGTGCTCGCCAGCCGGATCGTGGCCAGCATGGACGGCAAGGGCGTCTTCGTCGCCACGATCGCGCTCAACCCCAGCGCCGACCCCGTGACCGACGCCGCCAAGGCGCCGAAGCTCACCGGCCTCAGCGCGGGCCCGAAGAGCGAGTACCAGCTGCAGGCCAAGAGCTTCAGGCCGGTCGCGGTGACCGACACCGGTTCGATCAACCTGGCCAGCGCGTCGGCCGGCGGGATCACCGTCACCGGCGACTTCAAGGCCGGCAGCATCGTCCCGGTGCAGCTGACCTTCAGCGACGGCTCCATGATCACGGTGCAGACGCCGGTCGTGACCCGGTGCGGCGACTACGCCTCGGTCGCGCCGCAGGGGGCCTCGACCCAGTCCGCCGACAGCGTCCCCCAGCCCGCCGGCTCGGGCGCCTACGACTGCTCCTACCCGTCCCTGCCGCCGATCGGCGAGTGATCCGCCCATGACCTCGACGCTGGTCCTGCTCCGCCACGGCGAGAGCGAGTGGAATGCGCTCAACCTCTCCACCGGTTGGGTCGACGTGGCCCTCACCGACAAGGGCCGCGCCGAGGCGGTCAACGGCGGGGAGCTGCTGAAGGCCGCCGGCGTCCTGCCCGACGTCGTCCACACCTCGCTGCTGCGGCGCGCCATCAACACCGCGGCGATCGCGCTCGACACCGCGGACCGGCACTGGATCCCGGTCAAGCGCGACTGGCGGCTCAACGAGCGTCACTACGGCGCACTGCAGGGCAAGAACAAGTCCGAGACGCTGCAGCGGTTCGGCGAGGAGCAGTTCCAGCTGTGGCGCCGCTCGTACGACGTACCTCCGCCACCGCTGGCCGATGACGACCAGTACTCCCAGGTGGGCGACCCGCGCTACGCCGGCATCGACGTCCCGCGCACCGAGTGCCTCAAGGATGTCGTGGCGCGGCTCATCCCCTACTGGGAGGACGAGATCGTGCCCGACCTGCGCGCCGGCAGGACCGTGCTGGTCACCGCGCACGGCAACAGCCTGCGCGCCCTGGTCAAGCACCTCGACGGGATCTCCGACGACGACATCGCCGCGCTCAACATCCCGACGGCGCAGCCGCTGGTCTACCGCCTCGACGACTCGCTGACGCCGACCGTCGCCGGCGGGGAGTACCTCGACCCCGAGGCCGCGGCAGCCGCTGCCCTCGCGGTCGCGAACCAGGGTCGCTGACGCCGCTCAGGCGCCCAGCGTCTCCGGCGACTCGCCGGTCACCACGAAGACGACCCGCTTGGCGACGGTGACCGCATGGTCGGCGATGCGCTCGTAGTACCGGCCCAGCAGGGCCACGTCGACGGCCGCCTCGACACCGGCGGTCCAGCTCGGCCCGAGCAGCTCGGTGAAGCTGGCCCGACGCAGCTGGTCCATCTCGACGTCGTCGCGCTGGAGCTCAGCGGCCTGGTCCACGTCACGGTCCTCGATGATCCGGGCGGTGCGCCGCACCATGTCCTCGGCGACCTCGGCCATCCGTGCGATCGTGCTGTGCGCCTGCTCCGGGACGGCGATGTTCGGTGTGCGGAGCCGGGCGATCTTGGCGACGTGGACCGAGAGGTCCCCCATCCGCTCGAGCTCGCTGACCATCCGCAGCGCGGAGACCACCGTGCGCAGGTCACCGGCGACGGGGGCCTGCAAGGACAGCACCGAGAGCGCCGTGTCCTCCACCCGCTCGCGGTCCCGGTCGATCTCGGCGTCGCCGCTGATGACCTGCTCGGCGATGTCGACCCGACCGGTCAGCAGCGCCTGGGTCGCGAGGTGCACGGCACTCTCGACCTTGCGGCAGATGCCGGCGAGGTCGTCGAAGATGCCGTCGAGCTGGTCATGGAAGGCGTGGCGCATGGGCGCGAGCCTACGGAGGGTAGATGAAGCGCTGGGGNGGACGGGTGAACCGTGGGTGAACGTTGCGCGTTCCGGGGTCCGGATGGCGAAGCCCGGGTGAATGCCAGCCTTACGCTGTGCCTGTGGATCCGACGACGCAGGCGTTCCTCGCCGCCGTTCTCGGTGCCGGCGTCGCGGGCTCGGCGATGCTCGCCTGGCACCTGAGCGACCGGCAGCAGCGCCACGTCCCCATGGTCGAGGAGCCCATCGTCCCGCCCGAGGTCGCGACCGTCCTGTCGGTCCTGCGCAGCAGCGCGGTCGTGGTCAATGATGACGACACCGTCCTCAAGGCGTCGGCTCCGGCGTACGCCCTCGGCCTGGTCCGGGGAACCGCCCTGCTCTCCGCCGAGCTGGCCGACCTCGTGCATCAGGTCCGCCGTGACGGGCAGATCCGCGAGACGGAGCTGGTGATGACGCGGGCCGGTTCGCCGGCCCGGCATGTCACGGCACGGGTCGCCCCGTTGGGCTCGCGGCTGGTGCTGGCGCTGGTCGAGGACCGCACCCGCGAGCGGCGGGTCGAGGCGGTGCGCCGCGACTTCGTCGCCAACGTCTCCCACGAGCTCAAGACACCGGTCGGCGCCATCCGGGTGCTCGCCGATGCGGTCGCCGACGCCGCCGAGGACCCGGAGGCCGTACGCCGGTTCGCCGGTCGCATGCTGATCGAGAGCGACCGGCTGACCCAGCTGGTACTGCAGATCATCGAGCTCTCCCGGCTGCAGGGTGACGAGCCGCTGGAGGCGCCCGAGGCGGTCGACGTCGACGCCGTCATCGCCACCGCGGTGGACACCAGCGCGATCGACGCCGACAAGAAGCGCATCACCGTGCTCACCGGCGGCACCGAGGGCCTCCAGGTCTTCGGCAACGAGGAGCAGGTGCTGGCNGCCGTGGCCAACCTCGTGTCCAACGCTGTNGCCTACTCCGANCCCGGCTCGAGCGTCTCGGTGACCACCAAGGCCGAGCGCGGCTCGGTCGAGATCTCGGTGGTCGACCAGGGCATCGGCATCCCGCAGGACGAGATCGACCGGATCTTCGAGCGCTTCTACCGCGTCGACCCCGCCCGNCACCGCTCCACNGGGGGCACGGGNCTCGGCCTCTCGATCGTCAAGCACGTCGCCGCCACGCACGGCGGCGAGGTGCGCGTCTGGTCCGTCGAGGGCCAGGGCTCGACGTTCACCCTGGCCCTGCCGCAGCATCTGCCGGCGCGGCCCGACCATCTCGTCTCCACCACCAAGGAGGACCGTCCGTGACCCGTGTGCTCGTCGTCGAGGATGAGGAGAGCTACAGCGAGGCGCTCTCCTACATGCTGCGCAAGGAGGGGTTCGAGGTCGCCATCGCGGCCGACGGCGACACCGCGCTGAAGGAGTTCGACCGCAACGGTGCCGACATCGTGCTGCTGGACCTGATGCTGCCGGGCATCTCCGGCACCGAGGTGTGCCGCCAGATCCGCACCACCTCGACCGTGCCGGTGATCATGGTCAGCGCCAAGGACGACGAGGTCGACAAGGTCGTCGGCCTCGAGCTCGGCGCCGACGACTACGTCACCAAGCCGTACAGCCCGCGTGAGCTGGTCGCCCGGATCCGCGCCGTCCTGCGCCGCGGCCAGGAGCCCGATCTCGCGCCGGCGACCCTCGAGGCCGGCCCGGTGCGGATGGACGTGGAGCGACACGTCGTCACCGTCGGCGGCACCGAGCAGCGACTGCCGCTCAAGGAGTTCGAGCTGCTCGAGATGTTCCTGCGCAACCCGGGTCGGGTNCTCACCCGCGGGCAACTCATCGACCGGGTCTGGGGCAGCGACTACGTCGGCGACACCAAGACCCTCGACGTCCACGTCAAGCGGCTGCGGGCCAAGCTGGAGCCGGACCCGAGCGAGCCTAAGTACCTCGTCACGGTGCGCGGCCTGGGCTACAAGCTCGACCTCTGATCGCGGGCGCGGCCGTGCCGCGGCGCCGTCCGCCGCCAAAGTGTCACCGTGACACTTTGGCGCGTCGGTGACACGTCTGATCTGTCACCGGTGCCGCAACCTGTCACGGTGACACTTTGCAACTGTCACCGTGACGGCAGGCGCAGCTAGAGCCCACGGATCGCCGGGACGACCTCCTCGGCGAAGGACCTGAGGAAGCCCGCCTGGTCCTCGCCGGGCGGGTGGAAGACCAGGTGGTCGAA
>Ga0058694_1000111_pt1 | contig 51087 bp, 50 predicted proteins | sample AgamicOrSfrz_FD_55041 | JGI IMG/M metagenome (GOLD analysis project Ga0058694, IMG submission 55041) | Agave microbial communities from Guanajuato, Mexico - Or.Sf.rz | ecosystem: Host-associated > Plants > Phyllosphere > Phylloplane/Leaf | place: Guanajuato, Mexico | collected 2012-05-30 | reverse complement strand
TCGGCGTGACATGGCTGACGATGAGCACCGTCTGCCCGGCGTACCGCTCCAGCACCCGGTCGAGCGCGGCGTGCACGCGCGCCTGCACCGCCCGGAAGGACTCGCCGTCCGGCGGCGGCTGATCCAGCGAACCGAGCCACTTCTCGAGATCGTCGGGGAAGCGCTCGGCGACCTCGGCGAAGGTGAGTCCGTCCCACCGACCGAACTCCATCTCGGCGAAGCCGGGCTCCTCCANGATGTCGGCCCGGCCGAGGACCGCGGCGGCGATCTCGGCCGATTCGCGGGTACGCCGCACCGGGGAGGCGATCACTCCTGCGATGCGCTCGGCGATCGGGGCCAGCCACTGCGCGGCAGCGCGGACCTGTGCCCGGCCGTCGTCGGACAGCGGCGGGTTGGCGGAGGCCAGGCCGCCGGAGAACCGCTTCTCCAGGGTGTGCGGGGTGACGCCGTGGCGCAGCAGGATGAGCGTGGTCGGCGCGCCGCCGGCGTGACCCCAGCCGCGCGCGGGCGGCTGGGTGGCGGGTGATTCGACCTCGGCGAGGAGGCTCTCGTCGCGCTCGCCGGCGATCGTCACCCCGCTGCGCAGCCCGTCGAGTGCCTCGTTGGCGAGCCGGTCGGCATGCTTGTTCTGCTCGCGCGGCACCCACACGTAGACCGTCCCCGCCGGCGCCAGGGCAGCGGCCTCGCGGGCGAGCGGCACCATGTCGGGGTGCTTGATCTTCCAGCGGCCGCTCATCTGCTCGACCACGAGCTTGGAGTCCATCCGCACCTCGATCGCGGCGCCGGGAGCGACCTCGGCGGCCAGGCGCAGGCCGGCGATGAGGCCGGAGTACTCGGCGACGTTGTTGGTGGCGATGCCGATCGTGGTCCCGTCCTCGGCGAGCACGTCGGCTGTCTCGGCGTCGCGGACGAGGGCGCCGTACGCCGCCGGCCCCGGGTTGCCGCGCGATCCACCGTCGGCCTCGACGACGACCTTCGCCGGAGCCTGCGGCGCTCCGATCGGTCGAGACCCGACGCTCACAGCCCGGACTCGGAGGTGCGCACCAGGATGACGCCGCACTCCTCGTGCCGGATCACCTCGTTGCTCTGAGCGGAGCGGATCCGGGAGAGCTCGGCCGACTCGATCGTGAGCCGGCAGCCGCCGCACTGGCGGGCGCGCAGCTCCGCGGCACCGACGCCGTGCTGCTCGCGCAGCCGGTCGTAGAGCGCCAGCAGGTCGGCCGGCATCCCCTCGACGGTGGTCGGCCGCTCGGCGCTGACCTCGGCGTGCTCACGCTCGATGTCGGCGGCACGCTCGGCCCGGGCGGCGACCAGCTCGGCGATGCGCGCGTCGATCTCGGCGACCTTCACGTCGTACTCCGCCGCCTCGGCCGTCGTGCTCTCGAGCTCCTCCATCACCTCCAGCTCCTCGTCCTCGAGGACGAGGATGCGACGGTCGATGTTGGCCAGCTCGGCCTGCAGACGCTCGAGGTCCTTGGGGTTGGTGACCTGCCCGGCGTCGATGCGCTGCTGCTCCTTGGCCCGCCGGGCGCGGACGGCCTCGACGTCCTTCTCNGCCTTCGCCTGGGCGAGCGCGAGGTCGTCGCGGCGGGTGCGCACATCGATCGCNGCGTCGTCGACGCGCTTGCGNTCGACCTGGAGGTCCTGGATCTGCTTGGTCTCGGGGAGGTTCTTCAGCTGGTGGCGCAGCTGCAGGATCCGCGCGTCGATCTCGGCGATGTCCAGCAGCTTCAGCTGGGCGAACGGGTCGGCCTTCACCAGGTGCTCCTCTTGAGATGTCAGGTGCGCACCATGCTCGGGTGCGCTCAGATGNGCAGCGCCCACGGATCGGTGACGATCTCGGAGACGCGTGCCTCCACCCTATCGCCCAGTGCCTCCCGCAGCCGCGCCGCGAGGACCGGCAGCCACGTCCACTCCGCCGCCCAGTGCGGTACGTCGACCAGCGCCGCGCCCCCGTGCTCCAGGAACTCACTGCTGAGGTGGTGCCGCAGATCGCTGGTCACGTACACGTGGGCGTCCGTCGCACGGACGAGATCGAGGAAGGAGTCGCCGGCGCCGCCGCACAGGGCGACCGTCCTGATCTCCCGGTCGGGGTCTCCCCCGGCCCTCACCCCGGCGGCGGTCGCCGGCACGGCGTGCGCGACGTGGGCGGCGAAGTCGCGCAACGTCATCGGTCGGCGGAGCACGCCGACCCGGCCATGACCCGTGCTCGCGTGCTCGGTCGGGGCCAGCTCGACGACGTCGTACGCCGGCTCCTCGTAGGGGTGCGCCGCCAGCAGTGCCGCGACGACCTCAGGGCGTAGCGAGCGCGGCAGGACCACCTCGAGCCGAACCTCCTCGACGACCTCGAGCCGGCCGATCTCGCCCACGCGCGGCTGGGCGCCCTCGAGCGGGCGAAACCGGCCCTCTCCGACGGTGGAGAAGCTGGCGCGGTCGTAGTCGCCGATCCGGCCGGCGCCCGCCGCGGCGAGTGCCTCGCGCACGATGTCCGCGGCCGGTACGGGCACGTAGGTGGTGAGCTTGTCGAGCCGCTGCGCGGGAGCCGGCTCCAGCGGCCGGACGTCGTGCAGGCCGAGCGCGTGGGCGAGCGACTCCGAGACCCCGCCGATCGCCTGGTCGGCGTTGGTGTGTGCCGCCAGCAGCCCGCAGCCGGCCTGCGCCAGCGTCCACAGGGTGCGCCCCTTCGGCGTGGTGGGCGCGAAGCCGTGCACCGCCTTGAGGAACAGCGGGTGGTGGGTCACCACCAGGTCGGCGCCCCATCCGGCGGCCTCCTGGGCGACCGGCAGGACGGGGTCGACGGCGAGCAGCACCTTCCCGCACGGCGCGGCAGGGTCGCCGTACACCAGCCCGACGGCGTCCCACCCCGCGGCGGTGGCCGGCGGGTACCACCCGTGGATCAGGTCGACGACGTCACCCAGGGTCGGTGCAGGCATGACGCCGAGGTTAGCGGTCCGGTGCGTCCAGGACCGTCGCGAACCAGCCGCCCTCGGCGACCCTGGGCGGCACCGGGCGCGGCGCCTCGTGGCGCTCCGGCTCCCACGGCCANAGCTCGCGGGCCCGGCCGGCGGCCTCGTGGATGNGCCCGGCGTCGAGCGTCACGGNGGTCTCCTCGAGGTCCATCGCCGGCCAGGCGCANTGGAACCGCAGCTCGCCGGGCGGCGGGAGCGGCGTCAGGAAGTACGACGCCGAGGCCGATCGGAGGCCACCGCCGCTGCCCGTGCAGTGCAGCGCGACGCCGTCGGCGACGAACCGGCTCCCCAGGCTGATGCCCGTGCGACCGTCCGCGTACTCGACCCCCAGGAGCAGCTGCTGGCCGGACCTCTCGCCGTGGAACGCCTGCCAGATGCCCGGCATCCCCTCCGGCTCCTTGCCTGGGCGGACGCGCACCTCCACCTCGAACTCGACCCCGCCGGTGTAGAGGCGCATGCCGGCCAGGAACACCACCGCGTCATCGGTCCTGCCCAGCACCGCCTCGACCGCGAGTGCGGCGGGGACTTCGTTGTCCGGCTTGTCCAGGCCCCGATGGACCGGCGCGAAACCGGCCCGAGCGTCAGGCGCCGGCGCCTCCCCCGGAACGTCGGCCGGCTCGTCAGCCGTGCCGCGGGCACTCACGGAGAAATGCGTCACGCGCCCACTGTGCCGCATCGAGCACTCGCCGGGTACCGGTTCGGCATGGCCACCCCCTTGTCCCCGGTGACGACCGGCTTCCGCCGCCTCGCCCGCCTGCGCCGTGCCCGTGCCTTCCATCCCGACGGCCGCGTCGGGCGTGGGTTGCTCGTGCTGTCCGACACCGACTCGGCCCTGGCCCGCGTGCTCGGCGCCTCCGACCACGCCGTCACCGTGCGCCTCTCGCGCGGCATCGGGCTGCCGGCCCGTCTGCCCGACTTCCTGGGCCTGGCGGTCCGTGTCGAGCGCGACCAGGACCCGATGGACCTGCTGCTCACCACCACCGGGAGCGGTCGCTGGGGCAGGCGGCTGGTCCTGCCCGCCACCCGGTGGACCGCGCGCCCGTTCAGCACCGTGATGCCCTACACCGCCGTCGGTGCCGACCCTGCCGGGCACGAGCACACCCTGATCGCGGTGACACCGGTGCACGACTGGCTCCCGGACGCCTCCCTCGAGGGGCTGGCGCGCATCGACGCGGAGCATCCGCTGGCCTTCGACGTCCAGGAGTCGCACGGCGGATGGCACAGCGTCGGGCGGCTGATCGTGCAGGAGGTGGGGGCCGACGAGAGCGTCCCCTTCGACCCGATGCTGCACGCCGACCCTCGTCTGCGGCCGGCACGCTTCCTCTCCGGCGTGCGTGAGGCGGCCTACCGCGGCTCGCGTCGCGGCAGGGGTCGCGCCCAATCGTCGGGAACCAGCACGATCGAGCCGTGAACGTCATCGACGCGTCGCTGCCCTGCGTCCCCGATCGGCGCATGGGCGTTGCTCCGGCCGACGTCCGGGCGCCTCCCGACTGGGGCAGGCTCAGTTGCCGGCGGAGGAGCTGACCTGGTCGCCCCAGGCGGCCCGCGCGCCGGAGTCGCCGACGCGGATGGTCTGGTAGCCCGCCGCCAGCGCCGCCAGGATCGCCAACACCGCGACGCCGTGCAGCAGCGCCGGGCGACGCTCCGCTGTCCCCTGCGGCCCGCGACGGCGCTCCAGCCACACGAACACCGCGAGCATGACCAGCATCGGCAGGGCGAACCAGATCAGCTGGTCACCGAGCTCGGCGTGACGACCCGGGTCGCCCACGTGCCTCTCGAGCTGCTCCCCGCTCGCCGTCGCCACCGGGATCAATGCCGTGGCGATCGCCGCGATCCCGAGGACGACCGGTCCGTAGTGGTGTCGCCAGCGCGGCACGGCGACGATGAGGACAGTGCCGAGGATGGCCAGCGGCAGCAGGACGACGACGGCGTGGACGACGAGCGGGTGCACCGGCAGGCCGTTGATGAGATCGAACATGGCCCGAAGGATCGCCATCGTGGCGTCAGGCGCGTCCCAAGCCGACCTCAAATCCAGGTCAAGGCGACGTCGAGGACGCCCGCCGATCAGTAGCCTTCAGGCATGGCCCAGGTGCTGTTGGTGGAGGACGACGCCGCGATCAGGACGGCGCTGACCCGCGCCCTGACCCAGCTCGGCCACGTCGTCACCACCGTCGCGACCGGCTCCGATGCCGTCACCGCGCTCACCGGCCAGCGGCACGACGTCATCGTCTTGGACCTCGGCCTGCCCGACATGGACGGCGCCCAGGTGCTCGACATCAGCCGGGTGCTCAAGTGCGGACCGGTCATCGTCGCGACCGCACGCGACGACGAGGCGGAGGTGGTGCGGCTGCTCAACGCCGGGGCCGACGACTACCTGGTCAAGCCGTTCTCAGCAGCGCAGATGGATGCCCGGATCCGCGCGGTCCTGCGCCGCGCCGGCACCGCCGACACCGGGGACGCCCGGCTGGTGGTCGGCGGCCTCGCACTCGACCCGGTCGGGCGCACCGTCACCTTGGAGGGACGGGAGCTGGAGCTGACCCGCAAGGAGTTCGACCTCCTCCACCTGCTCATGCAACGCCGGGGCGAGGTGGTCAGCAAGCCGACGCTGCTGGCCGAGGTGTGGCAGCAGCCGTGGGGCGGTGCCGACCGCACCGTCGACGTCCACCTGTCCTGGCTGCGGCGCAAGCTCGGCGAGACCGCCGCGCGGCCGCGCTACCTGATCAGCGTGCGGGGCGTCGGGGTCAAGCTGGTCGAGCCCGCATGAGGTTCGGCTGGACCCTGCGCGCGCGCGTCATCGCGCTGGCCGTCGGGACGGCGGCCCTCGTGGTCGTGCTCGCCGGAATCCCCATCGCCCTCCTGCTGCGCGATGCTGCCTACGCCGACGCCGAGCACGATGCGACCTACGCGGCGCAGAGCACCGCCGACTACATGAGCACCGGCCGGTACGACGACACCATCCTCAAGGCGTATCTCGCCCGGCTCAACCAGCGCGGCTCCACGCCGGTCACGGTCGTCATGCCCGACGGCGACGTGCTGGGCGCCCGGTTGGACGCAGCCGCCCTCGGCACCGTCGATCGGCACACCGGCCCGCCGCTGCGCGCCGACCACGACGCCGACAACCTGGGCCAGGTCTCCTCGGCCGTCACCCTGCGCCTCGACGACGCCCGGCTCGTACAGGTCACCTGCGACGCGGGGCAGGGCGTCGCCCACGTGGTCGCCCTCGTCACCGACGCGTCGGTCGCCTCGACGGTCAAGACCCGTTACGTCGCGGTCGCGGGCGCCGGCGCGCTCCTCATCGCGCTCGCCTGGATCGCCGCCGATCTGACCGGCCGCAGGCTGGTGCGACCACTGCAGCGTGCCGCTGACACCGCCGTCGCGCTCAGCGCCGGTGACCTGAGCGCCCGCGCACCGGTCGAGGGCCCCGAGGAGGTCGCGCGGGTCGCGATCGAGCTCAACGCGCTCGCCGACCGCATCGACGAGCTGCTCATCCAGGAGCGGGAGGCGGCCGCCGACCTGTCCCACCGGCTGCGCACCCCGCTGACCGCCGTACGGCTCGCGGTGGAGGCGCTGGCTCCTGAGGCACGCCGCGAGCTCGAGACCCAGGTGGCCAACCTGGAACGGGCCCTCACCCAGGTGATCCGTGCCGCCCGGCGGCCGGTGCGCGAGGGTCTGCACCCGCGGTGCGACGCGGCCGAGGTGATGCGTGATCGGGCGGACTTCTGGCGCCCGCTGGCCGAGGACCAGGACCGCCACGTGAGCGTCGAGCTGCCCGAGGAGGCGATGTGGGTGCGCATCGCCGCGGAGGACCTGGCGGCCGCCCTCGACGCGCTGCTGGAGAACGTGATCGCCCATACCCCCGAGGGCACGCACTTCACCCTCAGCCTCACCCCGCTCGCGGACGGCGCCACCATCGACGTCCTCGACGAGGGCCCCGGGATCCCGGACTCGGCGCTCCAGCGGGGCCGCAGCGACCGTGGTTCGAGCGGGCTCGGCCTCGACATCGCCCGCTCGGCCGCCGAGGCCGCGGGCGGATCGCTCGAGCTGCTCCACGATCCGCAGCGACACGGCGTGCGCCTGCACCTGAGAGCCGACCCTCAGCAGGCTCTCACCAACCCTTGACCTCGATTTGATCCTCGACTGAGGAACCTCTAGGTAGGGCCGGGCCACGCTGGTCGCATGACCCAGCCCGAACAGCCCCGTGACCGGATCGTGCGACGCGCACGCCGCTACCTCTACGGTGCCGTGCTCTCCGGAGCCGGCGCCACCGCCGCCGTCGTGACCGTCGCCAGCAGCCAGGGTGCGACCGCGACCCCCGCCACCACCACCTCCGAGCCGTCCGCCACGACGACGACCTCCGCGGCCTCCACCCAGGGCTCGACGACCGACGACCAGACGTTCAGCTCAACCGGCAGCACGAGCTCGACGAAGACCGTCACCTCGGGCTCGACGTCCTCGGGCTCGACGTCCTCGGGCTCGACCTCCTCGGGCTCGACGTCGACCGGCTCCGCCAGCCACGCGACCACCCACGCGTCATGAGCGAGCACACGCACCCGGGCACCGACCTGGTGACCATGAGCTGGCCGGACTGGTCGTGCACCATGACCGTCACGGCCCGCGCCCGCGAGCTCGACGTGGCGGTCACCGTCGTGGACAACCTCCTGGCCGAGGTCGACGAGGCGGTGAGTCGCTTCCGCGACGACTCCGACCTGGCGCGCGTCAACGCCGCCGCCGGCCGCTATGTGGCAGTGCGACCGCTCACGCTGCGGCTGGTCGCCCTGGCCCGGCAGGTCGCGCACGACACCGGCGGCGCCATCGACCCGACGCTGGGCGGCGACCTCATCGCCCACGGCTACGACGCCGACATCGACGTGGTGCGTGAGCGCCCCGCGGTCCCCGGCGTACCTCGCCTGCGGCCGCACTCCTGGCGCGACGTGCGGGTCGACACCACCTTCCGCCGCATCGGCGTGCCGGCCGGTGTGACGCTCGACCTCGGCGCGACGGCGAAGGCCTGGACGGCCGACGAGGCGGTACGGCGGCTGCGGCGCCGACTGCGCGGACCCGCGCTGGTGTCGCTCGGGGGCGACCTGGCCGTGTTGGGCGCACCGGACCTGGACGGCTGGCAGGTCGACGTGGCCGAGCGTGCGGGAGACCCCGCGCAGCGGGTGGCGATCACCTCCGGCGCGCTGGCGACCTCTTCGACGCGGGGACGCCGCTGGCAGGCGGCTGACGGCACCGAGCGGCACCACGTGATCGACCCACGCACGGGCGCTCCGGCGCAGGGGCGCTGGCGCACCGCGACGGTGTGGGCGCCGACCGCCCTGACCGCGAACGTGATGTCGACGTGGCTGCTGGTCGACGCGGACGCGGCCGAGGCGACCCTGGCCGAGCGCGGCTACGCCGCCCGACTGGTCGCCGCGGACGGCACCGTCGACGAGGACCGGTGCGCCCGCACCGGCTGGCCGGCGCACCAGGCGGCGTCATGACGCTGTGGTATCTCATCCGGGGCCTGGGCCTGGCCGCCCTGCTCGCCCTGACGACGACCACGGCGCTGGGCGCGCTCAGCACCGGCGGCGGCCCCGGCGCCGCCGCCCTGGACCGGCGCGCCGTCCGGCAGCTGGTGCACCGCTCCACCGCCGTGCTCGGGCTCGCGCTGCTCGGGCTGCATCTGGCCTGCGTTGCGCTCGACTCCTACGTCTCGATCCCGCTGCGGTCGTTCGTGCTGCCGTTCACCTCCGGCTACCGCCCGCTCGCGATGGGGCTGGGCTCGCTCGCGCTCTACGCCTTCGTCCTCGCCGCTGTCTCGGGCTTCGCCCGCGGGCGGCTGGCCCGGCTGCCCGGCTCGGACCGGCTCTGGCGCCCGGTGCACGCCGCCGCGTACGCCGGCTGGCTGCTCGCTCTGGGACACGGCTTCCTCGGCGGTACCGACAGCAGCCAGACCTGGGCCCGCGTCACCTACGTGACGTGCGCCGCCGTCGTCGGAGGTGCGGTCCTCGTCCGGCTCCGCTTCCGTCCGCGGCGTGAGCGCACCGCCGGCGGCCACCGTCGCTTCCCCGTCCCCTCAGGAGCCCTGCGATGACCACCCTTCAGCTGCCGGCCGCCGTGACCGCCGGCCTCGACCGCTCCCCCGTTCCCGCCTACGTCGTGGGCACGCCGCGCCTCCTGTCCGCGACGCCGCCCGCCGTACCTGAGCGCAGCCTGCGCTGGCTGACCGACGCCACCCGCGACGTGGCACTGCTCGGCCGCGGTGGCGCCGCCTTCCCGGTGGCGGCGAAGCTGGCTGCCGCCGGGCGACGCGCCGAGGTGCTGGTCAACGGGTGCGAGGGCGAGCCGGCCAGCTGGAAGGACCGCGTCCTGATGCGCCGCTCGCCCGGGCTGGTGGTGGACGGGGCTCTCCTGCTCGGCCGGGCGCTGCAGAGCCGCGAGATCACCATCGCGGTCGGCGACCCCGCCAGCGCCGCGGCGCTGCGCAGCGCGGCCGCCGAGCGTGAGGGCGGCCGGCGGGTGCACATCGTGCCGGCCTCGAGCGCCTTCGTCGGCGGCGAGGTGCAGGCGTTGGTGAACGGCATCAACGGACGTGCCGCCGTACCCAACGGGCGCCGGGTGCTCCCCTCCGAACGCGGGCTGGGCGGCAGGCCGACCTTCGCCTCCAACGTCGAGACCTTCGCCCAGCTGGCGCTGCTGGCCGCTCTGGGACCCGACGGGTACGCCGAGGTCGGCACGGCCGCGGAGCCGGGGACGGCACTGGCCACGGTGCACCAGACCGGCCGCCCGCTCGCGGTGGTGGAGGTCCCCCACGGGACGCCGCTGACAGCCCTGGTCGGCTCGTCCGGGCCGGTGCTCCTCGGCGGCTACCACGGCACCTGGAGCCCGACGCCGACGCTGATCGTCGAGCGGCACGCGCTGCGCGCCGCCGGGCTGACCTGGGGTGCCGGCGTCGTCGCGGTCCTTCCGGCCGAGACCTGCGCCATCGGCGAGCTCGCCCGGGTCGCCGCCTGGCTCGCGGCCGAGTCGGCCGGCCAGTGCGGGCCCTGCGTCTTCGGCCTCCGCTCGATCGCCGCGGACCTCGCCGGCCTGGCCCGAGGCGAGACGGTCGATGTCGCGGCGCTCCGACGGCGGCTGGGCCTGGTCGACGGCCGCGGTGCGTGCGCCCACCCCAGCGGCGCCGTCCGCTTCGTCGCAACCGGCCTGGCGGCGTACGCCGAGGAGCTCCGCGCCCACGAGGACGGTCGCGGCTGTGGACGCCGGACCGTCGGAGCCCTGCCGCTGGGCACCCTCACCGCCGGAGCCGGGAGATGAGCACCGTGACCGCGTCCGGGATCAGCCTCGCGATCGACTGGACCCGCTGCGACGGCCACGGCCTCTGCGCCCGGCTCTTCCCGGAGCGGATCGCCGCCGACGAGTGGGGCTTCCCGATCATCGCCGGCGGCGCGCTGGAGGACGACGAGATCCGGTCAGGGCGCCTCGCCGTCCGCTCCTGCCCGCGGCTGGCGCTGACCCTCACCCCCGTCGAGTCCCCCCTCCGGCACCGTTGAGTTGCCGCTCCGGCACCGTTGAGTCCCCCCTCCGGCACCGTTGAGTTGCCGCTCCGACGCGGTTGAGTTGCCACTGCGTCGCCCTCAGCGCACCCGCAGCAGGATCACCTTGTCGTCGCCCCGGTGCGCCGGCGCGCGGCCGTCGCGATTGCTCGTCGTGATGAGCAGGTGGGTGTCGTCGAGCGCGAGCACGCTGCGCAGCCGTCCGAAGCGACCGACCAGGAAGTCCCGCGGCCGGCCCGCCGTGTTGCCGTGCAAGGGGATCCGCCACAGCCGCTGCCCGTGGAGCGCCGCCATCCAGATCGCTCCATGCGCATAGGCGATGCCGCTCGGCGAGTCCTCGGCGGTGCCCCATTGGGCGACCGGACTGGTGTACGCCGGGTTCGACGTCGCGCCCTGCGTCGCAGGCCAGCCGTAGTTGTGTCCCGGCAGGATCAGGTTGAGCTCGTCGGCGGTGTGGTCGCCCAGCTCGGAGGCCCACAGCCGACCGGCGGGGTCGAACGCCAGACCCTGCACGTTGCGGTGCCCGTAGCTGTAGACGAGCGTCCCGAACGGGTTGCCCGGCGCCGGCCGCCCGGACGGCGTCATGCGCAGGATCTTGCCGCCGAGCGAGGACTTCCGCTGGGCCAGTGCTGGATGCTGGATCTCCCCGGTGCCGGCGTACAGCATCCCGTCGGGACCGAACGCGATCCGGCCGCCGTCATGGTGCACGCCGTGCGGGATGCCGCGCACGATGACGTGCGGGCGGCCGAGCCCGTGCGGGTGCCGGTGCGGGTGATAGCGCAGCCACGCGATCCGGTTGTCGGTTCGGGTCGAGAAGTAGGCGTAGAGGCGGTGATCGGTCGCGAACGACGGCGAGAGCGCGATGCCGAGCAGGCCGGCCTCGCCGCCCTGGGCCACGTTGGAGACCGATCCCGCGACACGGCCCACCGTCACGCGGCGCCGGGTGGTCAGGTCGATGCGGTAGATCCGGCCGGTGTCGCGCGACCCGACGAGGATGCGACCGTTCGGCAGTCGCGCGATGCCCCACGGCACCCGCAGGTCCTGGGCGACCGTACGCACCACGCGGACCTGCGGGCCGGCGACGCGACCCGGGGCAGACGGCTCGGCGGACGGCTCGGCAGCCGCCCGAGTCGACGCGGACGACGCTGATGAGCTGGACGGGACCCTCGCCTGCCCCGAGACGTACGACGCAGCGCTCCGCGCCACCGGGGTCGGCCCCGCGCTCCGGCAGGCGCCGACGACCAGCGTCGTGCCGACCACCGCGGTCAGGACCGCGGCGGCTCCTGCCACCCCGAGGGGCCGGCGACGACCCATGCCCGGGAGCCTACGCCGGCGCGGCAAGGGCCGCGCCGGCGTGCACTCCTCAGCGGGTCGGGTCCTCGCCGACCTGGACGAGCAGCTTGCCGAGGTACTTCCCACGCAGCAGCCCGCGGAACGCGGCGGGCGCCTGCTCGAGGCCCTCGACGACCTCCTCGTGATAGCGGACGGCGCCCTCGCGCACCCAGGCGCCCATCTCGGCCAGGAACGCGTCGTGGTGGGTGGGGACGAACTCGTCCTGGATGAACCCTCGCACCGTCAGGCTCTGGGTGAGGATCCGCCGCAGGAAGGCCGGGAACTGGTCGGGCCCCTCGGGGTCGCTGGTCGCGTTGTACCAGGCCACCACACCACAGACGGGGACGCGGGCGAACCGGTTGAGGCGTCGTACGACGGCCTCCGTCACGTGGCCGCCGACGTTCTCGAAGTAGACGTCGATCCCGTCGGGTGTCGCTGCCTTGAGGTCCTCGCGGAAGGTCGGCGAGCGGTGGTCGACGGCGGCGTGGAAGCCGAGCTCCTCCACCAGCACGCGGCACTTCTCGGGCCCGCCGGCGACGCCGACGGCCCGGGCGCCCCGCAGCTTCGCGATCTGGCCGACCGCCGAGCCGACGGGGCCCGTCGCGGCGGCGACCACCACCGTCTCACCCTGCTGCGGGCGACCGATCTCGAGCAGACCCGCGTAGGCGGTGAAGCCCGGCATGCCGAGCACGCCGAGGGCGGTGGTGATGGGAGCGGCGGCCGGGTCGATGCGACGAGTGTTCCGGGCGTCCACGACCGCGTGGCTCTGCCAGCCGGCGTAGGCCAGCACGATGTCGCCGACAGCGCGGTTGGCCGCGCGCGACTCGACGACCTCGCAGACCGCTCCCCCGACCATCACCCCGCCCAGCGGAACCGGGTCGGCGTAGGACTTCGCCGTGCTCATCCGGCCGCGCATGTAGGGGTCGAGCGAGAGGTAGATCGTGCGCAGCAGGACCTGACCGTCCTGGAGGTCGGGCAGCTCCTCGGTGACGATGTCGTAGGTGTCGTCGGTCGGCTCGCCGACGGGGTACGACGCCAGCCGCACTTGGGTGCTCTTGGTCATGGACGCAGCTCTCTCTTCAGGATCTTTCCGGTGGGCCCCTTGGGCAGCGCCTCGATCACGCGCACCTCGCGGGGATACTTGTACGCCGCCAGACGCTCGCGGCAGTGCGCCGTGATCTCGTCCGGGCCGGCGGTCGCACCCTCACGCAGCGCCACGTAGGCGACGACCTCTTCGCCGAGGCGCTCGTCGGGGCGTCCGACGACCGCCGCCTCGATGACGTCGGGGTGCTCGTAGAGCGCCTCCTCGACCTCGCGCGGGTAGACGTTGTAGCCGCCGCGGATGACGAGGTCCTTGAGCCGGTCCACGACGTACAGGTAGCCGTCCTCGTCGCGATAGCCGAGGTCGCCGGTGTGCAGCCAGCCGTCGCGCAGCGCCGCGGCCGTCGCGTCGGGCCGCTTGTAGTAGCCCTTCATGACGTTGTGGCCGCGGACCAGGATCTCCCCGACGTTGTCGGCGCCGGGAGGCAGCGGGCTGCCGTCGTCCCCGACGATGCGGATCTCGACGCCCCAGATCGGCTTGCCGATCGAGAGCACCCGGCGCTCGGCGGCGCTGACGTTGAAGGTGGCGGTGCTCGCGGTCTCCGAGAGGCCGTAGCCCTCCAGGATCACCACGCCGGCGAACTTCTCCTCGAAGGCGCGGATCACCTCGCCCGGGATCGATGCGCCACCGGAGACCGCGGCTCGCATGCTCGACAGGTCACGGCCGGCCGTCTCGGCCTGCAGCAGCGCGATGTACATCGTCGGTACGCCGGAGAAGACGGTGACCCGGTGCCGCTCGATCGCGTCGATGACCTCGCCCGCGTCGAACCGGGGCAGCAGCACCAGCGTGCCGCCGAAGCGGACGGTGGCGTTGAGGACGCTGGAGAGCCCGAAGACGTGGAAGAGCGGCAGCACCGCCAACGAGACGTCGTCCGCGTTCACCCCGAAGAGGCCGCCGGCGATCGTGCAGTTCATGTACAGCTCGAAGTGGGTGAGCTCCGCGCCCTTCGGCTTGCCGGTGGTGCCGCTGGTGTAGAGCAGCACGGCCGTGTCGTCCGCGCCGAGGGCGACGCAGTCGCCGGTGTCCTCGGCCGCGAGCAGCCGGTCGAACGGCAGCGCCCCGNCCGGGGGCTGCGCACCCGAGACGCTCACGACGTACGTCGGCAGCCCGCCGGCCTCCCCNGCGCCGCGCATCGCCGCCTCGGCGAACNTCTCGAACGTCACNAGCAGCCTCGCGTCGCTGTCGTNGAGGTGGTAGGCGATCTCGCCCGCGGTGAGCAGCGGATTGATCGGCACCATCACCAGGCCGGCCTTGAGGATGCCGAAGTAGCAGATGAGGAACTGCGGCAGGTTCGGCAGCTGCACCGCGACCTTGTCGCCCCGCTCCAGGCCGAGATCGCCGAGGGTCGCGGCGAAGCGTCCGGAGAGGTGGTCGATCTCGGCGTAGGTGAGCGTGCGGTCGGCGATGTGCACCAGCGGCTTGTCGGGCGCGGTGCGCGCCGACTCCCGCAAAATCGTGGCCAGGTTGAACGACATGTCAGGCTCCCTCGAAGAATCGGCGCGGGACGTCCACCAGCATGGTGTCGACCTGCGCCTGGGTGACGCCCTGCTCGAGGACGTAGGGGATGACCTCCTCGTGGAGGTGGGTGTAGCGCCACTGCGGCAACAGGGCCAGCACAGCGGGGTCGATCCAGTCGATGTAGCACGAGGCGTCCTGGGAGAGGACCATCCGGTCGGTGTAACCGCGCCGCACCATCTCCACCAGCGTGTCGGCCCGCGCCTCGAAGGTGGTCTCCAGGTTGATCCCGAACCGGTCCATCCCGAGCACGAAGCCGGCGTCGGCGAGTGCCGCGAGGTGGTCGCAGTCGGTGGTGTCGCCGCTGTGGCCGAGCACGATCCGACCCGGGTCGACGCCCTCCTCGTCGCACATCACGCGCTTGACATGCAGGCCGGCCTGGGAGCCGGGATGGGTGTGCACGGTGATCGGCGTACCGGTCTCCAGGTGTGCCTTCGCCACCGCCCGCATGACCCGCTCGACCCCCGGCGTCAGGCCCTGGTGGTCGATGGCGCACTTGAGCATGCCGGCCTTCACGCCGGTGCCGGCGATGCCCTCGCGGATGTCGCGGACGAACATGTCCACCATCGGCTCGGGCACCTCGGCCCCGACCGCCTCGTTGAGCGCGGGGCCGCGGTAGTGGAAGAAGAACGGCACGTCGTCGTAGGTGTACATCCCGGTCGCAACCACGATGTTGAGCCGGACCTGCGCGGCGATGCGCTGGATCCGCGGGATGTAGCGGCCCAACCCGACCACCGTCGGATCGACGATGGTGCGCACGCCGGCGTCGTACGCCTCCTCCAGCTTGCGCACCGCGTCGGCGACCCGCTCGTCCTCATCCCCCCACTCGTCGGGGTAGTTCGCCTGGACGTCGGGGCTGAGGACGAACACGTGCTCGTGCATGAGCGTGACACCGAGATCGGCGGACTCCACCGGCCCCGTCGCCGTCTGCACCGTGGTCATGGGCGTTTCCTTTCGACAGTTCGACCGACATCTCTACCGACGGCTCGACCTACAGCCCGGCTACAGCTCGACCAGGTCGGCGAGCACGGCGCGGTGGGCACCGGGCGTGCCGAGCGCGAGCTGATCGGCCTTGGCACGCTTGAGGTAGAGATGCACCGGGTGCTCCCAGGTCATCCCGATCCCGCCGTGCAGCTGCACGGCCTCCTCCGCCGCCCGCACCGCCAGGTCCCCGCAGAAGGACTGGGCGACCGCTGCCGCGATCGCCGGCTCCCGGTCGCCGTCGGCCCCGTCGGTCGCGCTGTGCTCGGCGAGCACGGCGGCGGCGTACGTCGCCGCTGCCGAGGCGGACTCGACGTCGGCGTAGAGGTCGGCCAGGCGGTGCTTGATGGCCTGGAAGCCGCCGACCACCCGACCGAACTGCTTGCGCACCTTGAGGTAGGACACCGTCTCCTCCAGGCACCAGCGGGCGAGACCCGCCTGCTCCGAGGCGAGCAGCGCAGCGGTCGTCGTCAGCGCCCGCCGGATCGCGGCCTCGGCGTCCTCGAGGAGCACCTCCCCCGCCCCCTCGACGTGTACGTCGGCCAGCTGGCGGGTCATGTCCAGGGACGAGACGGCCGTGACCGTCGCGGCCGAGGCCTCGACCGCGTGCAGCGCGATCCGATCCCCGGTGCGGACCGGCACCAGCAGCACGTCGGCCTCCAGCGCACCCGCGACGCTCGTCACGGTCCCGCCGGGGCCCGGCAGTGCCGGGATCGGTGCCGAGGGGGCGCTCGACCACGGCACCAGCAGCGCGGCGGTCCGCTCCCCCGCCGCGAGGGCGGCCAGGAGCGGCGAGCCGCTCCCGAGCAGGGTGGAGGTGGCGAGCACGGCGCTGGTCAGGAACGGCACCGGTGCCACCGCCCGACCCAGCTCGTCGAGCACCGCGGCCACCTCGCGGGCGGAGGCTCCCGCGCCGCCCTCGGCGTCGGGCACCAGCAGGCCGGCGAGTCCCAGATCAGCGGCGAGTGCGCGCCACAGGGGCGCCACCACCGAGCGGTCGCCGTCGTACATCGCGGTGACGGCGTGGGTGTCGCAGCGGTCGGCGAGGAGACCGCGCACAGCACTGCGCAGGTCGGTCTCGACGTCGGTGGGCAGCAGATCGAGGTCGCTCACTTGCTGACCTCCTTCCAGGGTCGGTCCTTGTCGACACGGTGCTCGCCGGGCAGGCCCAACACCCGCTCGGCCACGACGTTGCGCAGGATCTCCGACGTACCGCCCTCGATCGAGTTTCCCTTGGCACGCAAGTAGCGGTAGCCGGCGTCGCGGCCGGTGAAGTCGACCCGGTCCGGGCGGACCATCGCCCAGCCCTGGTCGCTCTCATAGCGCAGCCCCTGCTCGCCGAGGATCTCCAGCTCGAGACCGGAGAGCTGTTGGGCGATGCGGGCGAAGCTCAGCTTCATCGCCGAGCCCTCCGGACCGGGGTGACCGCTGGCGAGCTTCTGGCGCAGCCGCTGGCCGGTGAGCCGGAAGACCTCGGCGTCGACCCACAGGCGGACGAGCCGCTCGCGCAGCTCGGGGGTGTGCGCCTCGGGGTGCTTGCGCCACGTCTCGGCGACCCGGCCGATCATCCCGCTCTCGCGGGCGGTGTCGTGGCCGCCGATCGAGACGCGCTCGCTGTTGAGGGTGGCGTTCGCGACCCGCCAGCCCTCCCCGACGGCGCCGAGGCGGTAGCCGTCGGGGATGCGGACGTCGCTGAGGAAGACCTCGTTGAACTCCGCCTCGCCGGTGATCTGGCGCAGCGGTCGCACCTCGACGCCCGGGTCGGTCATCGGGCACACGAAGTAGGTCAGGCCCGCGTGCTTGGGCTGGTCGGGGTCGGTGCGGGCGACCAGGATCGCGAACGTGGCGTTGTGCGCACCCGAGGTCCACACCTTCTGGCCGTTGACGACCCAGGCATCGCCGTCGGGAACGGCGCGGGTGGCGACGTTGGCCAGGTCGGAGCCGGCGCCCGGCTCACTGAAGAGCTGGCACCAGATCTCCTCCCCGGTCCACAGCGGTCGCAGGAAGCGGTCCTTCTGCTCCTGGGTGCCGTAGGCGAGGATCGTCGGGGCGGCCATGCCCAGGCCGATGCCGTTCCTGCCCGGCTGGTTGTCCGGGGCGCCGGCCGCGGCGAACGCCGCGTCGACCTCCGGCTGCAGGGACCGCGACAGGCCGAGCCCGCCGTACCCCTCCGGGAAGGCGACCCACGCCAGGCCGGCGTCGAAGCGCGCGCGCAGGAACTCCACGCGCTCGGTGGTGGCCGGGTCGTGCGCGGCCAGGAACTCCTCGATGCGCCGCTGGAGATCGGGCGTCATCGCTGGGCCTCCCGCTTCGCGGCCTGACGGCGCAGCTCCGCGCGGGCGAGCGCGTTCTTGTGCACCTCGTCGGGGCCGTCGGCGAACCGGAGCGTGCGGACGCCGGCGATCATGTTGGCCAGGGGGAAGTCCTGCGANAGGCCGCCGGCGCCGTGNGTCTGGATGGCCTTGTCGAGGATCCANTCCACCGAGGCGGGGGTGGCGATCTTGATCGCCTGGATCTCGGTGTGGGCGGCCTTGTTGCCCTGGGTGTCCATCAGCCAGGCCGCCTTCAGGCAGAGCAGGCGCAGCTGCTCGACCCGCACCCGGGACTCCGCGATCCAGTCGCGGATCACGCCCTGCTCCGACAACGGCTTGCCGAAGGCGACGCGCTCCTCGGCACGGGCGCACATCAGCTCGATCGCGCGCTCGGCCATGCCCAGGGAGCGCATGCAGTGGTGGATGCGACCGGGGCCGAGACGGGCCTGCGCGATCGCGAACCCGTCGCCCTCGTTGCCGATCAGGTTGCTCACCGGCACCCGGACATCGGTGAAGGTCAGCTCGGCGTGACCGCCATGGTCGTGGTCGTCGTACCCGAGCACGTGCATGCCGCGCAGGATGTCGAAGCCGGGGGTGCCGCGCTCGACAAGGATCATCGACTGCTGGCGGTGCCGGTCCGCTGACGGGTCGGTCTTGCCCATCACGACGAAGATCTTGGCGTTGGGATTCATCGCGCCGGTGATCCACCACTTGCGGCCGTTGATGACGTACTCGTCACCGTCGCGGACGATGCTGGTGCCGATGTTGGTGGCATCGGAGGACGCGACCGCCGGCTCCGTCATCGCGAAGGACGAACGGATCTCGGCGTTGAGCAGCGGCTCGAGCCACCGCTTCTTCTGCTCCGGGGTGCCGAACATGTGCAGCACCTCCATGTTGCCCGTGTCGGGCGCCGAGCAGTTGAGGGCCGGCGGGGCGAGGTGGCCACTGCGACCGGCGATCTCGGCGATGGTGGCGTACTGCACGTTGGTCAGCCCACCGCCGTCCTCGCCCGGGAGGAAGAGGTTCCACAGGCCGCGCTTGCGCGCCTCGGCGCGCAGCTCGGCCAGGATCGGCACGGAGTCCCAGGCCCACCTGTCCTCGAGCTGCTCGCACTGCTCGTGGAACACCGCCTCGGCGGGGTAGACGTGGTGCTCCATGAACTCGAGCATGCTGGCGCGCATTTCCTCGGTCTTGGCGTCGAACATGAAGTCCATCAGCTGTTCTCCTTCAGTGCGGTGAGTCCGGCGTCGAGAAGCGGGTGGATCGCGTCGCCGATGGTGTCGAAGCCCGCGCCGACCGTCTGGCCGTGCAGGTAGCGGTAGTGGATGCCCTCGAGGATCGCGGCGAGCTTGAAGGCCGCGAGGCCGAGGTAGAAGCCGAAGTGCGACAGGTCCCGGTCGCTGCCCTGGGCGTAGCGCTCGAGCACCTCGGCCTCGGTGAGGAAGCCTGGCGCGGTCGCCACGTTGGTGACGGCGGTGCTGCCGGCAGCGCCTCCACCGTCGGCGGTCCCGAGGCGCTGGTAGACCAGCATCAGGGCCAGGTCGGCGAGCGGGTCGCCGAGGGTGGCCATCTCCCAGTCGAGCACCGCTGTGACGCGGTCCTGCTCGTCGACCAGTGCGTTGTCGAGCCTGAAGTCGCCGTGCACGATCCCGGCCGCCGACTCCGACGGGATGCTGGCGGCGAGCCGGGCGTGGAGCTCGTCGGCCGCCGGCAGGTCGCGGGTGTAGGACGCGTCGAGCTGCTTCTTCCAGCGGGCGACCTGCCGCCCGAGGTAGCCCTCGGAGCGACCGAAGTCCTCCAGCCCGACCTCCTTCGGGTCCACCTGGTGCAGCGCCGCCAGGGTGTCGACCAGGCGGGTCGAGATCGTCCGGGTCCGCTCGGGGCCGAGGGCGATCAGCTCCTCCGCACGCCGGTACGGCGTCCCCGGGACCCGCTGCATCACGTAGAACGGAGCGCCGAGCACCGTCTCGTCGGTGCAGAGGCCGTAGGTGACCGGGACCGGTACGTCGGTGTCCTGCAGCGCCGACATGACGGTGTACTCGCGGCTCATGTCGTGTGCGGTGGCCAGGACATGTCCCAGCGGCGGCCGGCGCACGATCCAGTCCCGGGCGCCGTCGCTGACGACGTAGGTCAGGTTCGACTTGCCGCCCGCGACCAGCTCGGCGCGCAGGTCTGTGGAGGCGTCCTGGATGTGGTCGGCGAACCAGGCNGCGAGCCGTTCGAGATCCAGCCCCGGTGGCGCCTCGGCGGTCACGGAACCACGACCGCGAGCATGTCCACCACNCAGGCCGGCTTGTCGCCGCCCTCGCGCTCGATGACGACGTGGGTGGCGACCTGGAAGCCGAGNGAGTTCGGTGTGACGGCGGTGAGCTCCACACCGGCACGCACCCGCGACCCCACCGGGACCGGCGAGGGGAAGCGCAGCTTGTCCGCGCCGTAGTTGACGCCCATCTTCACCCCGTCGAGGCGGTAGACCTCGGCGGCCAGCATCGGGAGCAGCGAGAGTGTGAGGAAGCCGTGCGCGATGGTGCCGCCGAACGGTCCCGCCGCTGCCCGCTCCACGTCCAGGTGGATCCACTGGTGGTCGCCGGTCGCGTCGGCGAACTGGTTGACCTGGTCCTGGGTGACCTCGTGCCACTCGGAGTGGCCGAGGTGGGTGCCCACGGCTGCCTGGAGCTCCTCGATGCCGCTGAAGACCTTCATGGTGTTCGTGCCTCTCGTCGGGGGGTAGCGGTCAGGCCCGGCACCAGGGCGGCGAGTGCGGCCCNGGTGCAGCGGGGGTCGGTGTGCAGCAGCGCTCGGATCCCGAGCGCCTGGGCGCCGAGGGTGTTCGGCTCGGCGTCGTCGACGAAGAGCACGCGGCCCGCCGGCAGGCCGAGCAGGTCCAGCGCGTGCTGGTAGATCGCCGGCTGCGGCTTGCGCAGGCCGACCTCGCCGGAGATCACNACCGGGTCGAACAGCGCGTCGATGCGCTCGCGCGGATAGGTGTTGCCCCANCTGTTGGAGAGCAGGCCGACCCGGATGCCGGCGGCGCGAAGGTCCTCGACCAGCGTGAACATCTCCGCCTCGGGACGCATCTGGGCGAACATCCGCTGCAGGAGCCCGGGGGCGGCGACCGGCGCGCCCTCGCGGGTGCGCAGCTCGGCGGCGAACAGCTCCTCGAACTCCGCGATCTCCAGCTCGCCGGTCTCCAGGCGGTGGATCGGGGTGGTCCAGCGGACGGTGCGCGAGAGCCACCGCTTGAGCGTCGCGGTGAACGCCTGCGGGTCGATCCGGTCGGCCTCGTGCCAGGCCCGGATGGATTCGCCGACCGGACCGGTCAGGACGCCGCCGTAGTCGAAGAGGACGCCGTCGATCAGCCGCTCCGCCGGTGCTGCTGCGCTCACCGGTCCACCGCGGCGTCGTACACGACCCGTCCGACGGTGACGCCGTCGGCGAGCCGCTGGACGCCGGCGGCCACGTCCGCCAGGCCCAGCCGCTCGCTCACCAGCGGCGCGATGAGGCCGCGGTCCGCCAGGTCGGTGAGGGCGCGGTGGCACTCCTGGACCGCCGGCGGGTCGTAGAGGTTGTACAGCCCCCAGTGCAGCCCGACGATGGAGTAGTTCTTGATGAGGGCGTGGTTCAGCGGTGCCGACTGGATGTCCCCGCCGGCGAAGCCGATGACCAGGATGCGGCCCTCGAAGGCGATGCACTTCGTCGAGCGCTGGTAGGTCTCACCGCCCACNGGGTCGTAGATCACATCGGCGCCACGGCCCNGGGTCTCGGCCTTCACCACGTCGACGAAGTCCTGCTCGTGCCGGTCGACCACGACGTCGGCACCGAGCTCGCGGGCGACGGCGGCCTTGTCGGGCCCGCCCACCACGCCGATCACCCGGGCGCCGGCGGCCTTGCCGAGCTGGATCGCCGCGCTGCCGACCCCGCCCGCGGCGGCATGCACCAGCAGGGTCTCCCCCGCCTGGAGGTGAGCGCGCCGGTGCAGGCCGAACCAGCCGGTCTGGTAGCCGATGTAGAGCGAGGCGGCCTGGGCGTCATCGAGCGAGCGCGGCGCCGGGAACGTCGTCGCCGCGTCCATGAGGGCCAGCTCGCCGAAGCCGCCGTACGGCAGGATCCCGGCGCCGAGCACGCGTTCGCCGACGGCGAAGCCCTCGACGTCCCCGCCGACCTCGAGCACCTCGCCACACAGCTCGACACCCGGCGTGAAGGGCAGCTCGGGGCGCACCTGATAGAGCCCACGGCACATCAAGGCGTCGGGGAAGTTGGCCGGCGAGGCCAGCACCCTGACCACCAGCTGGCCCGGACCCGGCTGGGGGGCCGCCACGTCGACCAGCTCCATCACCTTCGCCGGCTCGCCGAGCTCGCCGACACGCCAGGCCGTCATCGAGCCGTTGGTGCTGTCACTCATGCCTGCGACTCCCGTTCCATCCAGCGCTGCAGCTTGTTCATCCCCACTAGCCAGTGGTCGGTGTCGGTGGCACGGTTGCGGTAGTACTCCGCCGCCTCGGGGTGCGGCAGCACCAGGAAGCGATCGTCCTGCAGCGCCTGCCAGGTCACCTCCGCCACCTGGTCGGGCGTCAGCGCGCCGTCCGCGGCGATGATCGCGCGGGCCGGACCGGACTCCTCCAGCATGGCCGTCTGCACGCCCTGGGGGCAGATCGCCTGCACGACGATCCCGCGATGCCGGTACGTCGCGGACAGCCACTCGGCGAACGCCACCGCCGCATGCTTCGTCACCGAGTACGACGGGCTGCCCAGTGCGGTGAGCAGGCCGGCGGCCGACGCTGTGACCACGAATCGGCCGGCGCCGCGCTCGAGCCAGTCGGGCACGAGGAGCCGGGCGGCGCGCACGTGCGCCATGGTGTTGACCTCCCAGCTCGCGGTCCAGGCAGACTCGGGCGCCTCCAGGCCCACGCCGCGGGCGATGCCGGCGTTGGCGAAGTAGGCGTCGATGTGACCGAGGTGCTCGCGCGCTGCGTGCATGAGGGCGGCGACACCGGCCTCGGAGGCGGCGTCACCGGGCACCGGGTGGGCGCCGATCTCGGCGGCCGCCGCCTCGGTGGCATCCGGGTCCAGGTCGTTGACCACGACCCGGGCACCCTCGCGGGCCAACCTGGCCGCGAGCGCCTTGCCGATGCCACCGGCGGCGCCGGTGACGACGACGCCCTGGCCCGACATCCCCTGGCCCGACAGCCCCTGCCCCGGGGTCTGGGCAGGGTCGCTCACTCGACGCTCCCGGCGAGCGTCACGCCGCCGTCGACGACGATCGTCTGGCCGGTCAGCCAGCCCGCGTCGTCGGAGAGCAGGAACGCCACCACGCTGCCGATGTCCTCGGGCTCGCCGAGCCGCTTGAGCGGGTAGGCGGAGGCGACCTTCTCCTCGCGGCCCTCGTAGAGCGCGCTGGCGAACTTGGTCTTCACCACCGCCGGGGCGACGGCGTTGACCCGCACGGTGGGGCCGAGCTCGACCGCGAGCAGCTCGGTCATCGAGATCAGCATGGCCTTGCTCGCGCCGTACATGCCGATGCCGGGAGCGGGGAGGACACCCGAGACCGAGGACACGTTGACGACGGCGCCCCCGTGCTCGGCCATCCAGGCGCGGTGGACCTGTTGGGTCCAGGCCAGCGCTGCCAGGCAGTTGACCTCGACGATCTTGCGCGCGGCGGCCAGGTCGAGCTCGATCATCGGCCCGAAGACGGGGTTGATGCCGGTGTTGTTGACCAACAGGTCGGCGCCGCCGAACGTCTCGATCGCCTGGCGTACGGCGTCGGCCTGGTGCTCGGCGTCGTCGGCCTTGCCGGCCACGCCCAGGGCCACGGTGGGTCCGCCGAGCTGTCCGACGGCCTCGTCGAGCGCGTCCTTGTTGCGGGCGGTGATCACGACCCGGCCGCCCTCGGCGACGATCCGCTCGGCGATGCCGAGGCCGATGCCGCGGCTGGCGCCGGTGACGATCGCGGTCTTGTTCTCGAATCGCTTGCTCATCGTCTCGCCCCTCAGCTCAGTCGCTCGATGACCATGGCCATGCCCTGGCCGCCACCCACGCACATCGACTCCACGCCGAACTGCTTGTCGTGCCACTGCAGCGAGTTGATGAGCGTGGCGGTGATCCGCGCGCCGGTCATGCCGAAGGGGTGACCGATGGCGATCGCGCCACCGTTGACGTTGAGCTTGTCCAGCGGGATGCCGAGCTGCTGCGCGGAGCCGAGCGACTGCACGGCGAAGGCCTCGTTGATCTCGAACAGGTCGATGTCGTCCAGGCTCATGCCCGCGCTGCGCAGGGCGGCGGGGATCGCCTCGACCGGGCCGAGGCCCATGATCTCGGGCGAGAGACCGGTCACGGCGGTGGAGACGATGCGGGCCAGCGGCGTCAGGCCGAGGGCCTTCGCCTTGGTGTCGCTCATCACGACCAGCGCCGCTGCCCCGTCGTTGAGCGGGCAGGCGTTGCCGGCGGTCACCGTGCCGTCGGGGCGGAAGACCGGCTTGAGCTGGCTGAGCCCCTCGATCGTCGTACCGGGCCGCGGGCCGTCGTCGGCTGAGACGACGGTGCCGTCGGGCAGCGTGACGGGCGCGATCTCACGCGCCCAGAAGCCCTCCTCGATCCGCTGGCAGGCCAGGTTCTGGCTGCGCACGCCGAACTCGTCCTGCTCCTCGCGCGACATGCCGAGGACCTGCGCGACGTTCTCGGCGGTCTGGCCCATGGCGATGTAGAGGTCGGGCAGGTCACCGCTCTCGCGGGGGTCGGTCCAGCGCTCGGCGCCGCCCTGGGCCCGCTTCTCGGTGCGCGTCTGCGCCTCGGCGAAGGTCTGGTTCTGGCCTTCGGGGTTGTCGGCGAACCCGTTGAGGAACCGGCTGACGGTCTCGACGCCTGCGGAGATGTAGACGTCGCCCTCGCCGGCCTTGATCGCGTGGAACGCCATCCGGGTGGTCTGCAGGCTGCTGGAGCAGTAGCGGTTCACGGTCACGCCGGGGAGCCGGTCCATGCCGGAGAGTACGGCGACGGCGCGGCCGAGGTTGTTGCCCGACTCCCCCGCCGGCTGGCCCACACCCAGGATCAGGTCGGTGATGTCGCTCGGGTCCAGCTCGGGGACCTTGGCGAGGGCGGCGCTGACCATCTGCACGGCGAGGTCGTCGGGCCGCATCTCCTTCAGGGAACCCTTGCCCGCGCGCCCGATCGGGGAGCGGGCGGTGGACACGATCACGGCTTCAGGCATCAGGCACTCCTCTATCAAACTAAGCGGTTGCTTAGTATGCTTCACCCACTGTGCACCAGGAACCGGCGCATCGTCAACGGTCTCTCCCCATGGGGTGACACGTCCGGCTCAACGGTGCCACGCGGTGCCACATCGGGAGGCGGAGGAATGGACGAGNCGAGCACCAGGCCCGGCGGGCACGACCGCGAGCGGCCGGNCCGTTCCGAGGGCGCGCGGGCGCGTCTGCTCGATGCCGCCGTCTCGGCCTTCGCCGAGCGCGGGTTCCACGGCACGACCACGCGCGACATCGCCGCCGCCGCCGGGATGAGCCCTGCCGCGGTCTACGTGCACCACCGGTCCAAGGAGGAGCTGCTCCACCAGATCACCGAGGCCGGTCACGTCGCGACGCTGGCCGTGCTGCGCGACGCGGTCTCCTCCACCCAGGAGCCCGCCGAGCAGCTGCGCGCGGCTGTGCGGGCCTTCGCACTCCACCACGCGCAGGAGAACACCGCCGCCCGCGTGGTCAACTACGAGCTCAGCGCGTTGGCGCCCGAGCACGCCGAGGAGGTCCGGGCCCTGCGCCGCTCCATCAGCGCCGAGATCCGCGGGATCGTGGAGCGCGGAGTCGCCGACGGCTCCTTCGACTGCCCACACCCGCGCATCGCCGCCACCGCCGTACTNTCCCTGGGCATCGACATCGCCCGGTGGTACGACTGCGGCGGCGACTGGTCCCCCACCGACNTCGCCGAGGCGTACGCCGAGATCGCCCTGCGCATCGTCGGAGCGCACTAGCACCTCAGACCTCCAGCAGCAGGGCCAGCTCCTCCCGCAGGTAGCCGACCAGGTTCCAGATGTCGGGCATCACCTCGGGGGTGCAGACGATCCCGAAGTCGATGGAGTCCCGGTAGGACTGCAAGGTGATGTTGAGCCCGATGCCGTCGGAGACGATCGAGACNGGGTAGTTCGCCTCCACCAGTGCGCCNGCGTAGTAGAGCGGCTCGCGCGGGCCGGGGACATTGGAGATCACNACGTTGAACGGCGGAGCNATCCGGTCGGCCCAGCGTAGGTTCGCGGCGGTCTGCGCCACCAGNTGNGCGGCGGCCGGCGCGGCAAACTGGCTGAAGTCCTGCAGCAGCTGTGCCGGGAGCGCCGCATGCTTCTCCTTGGCGGCGAGCATCGCCTCGTGGGCCGCCTTGAGCCGCTCCTCGGGCGTGTCGAGATGGGTGGGCAGCGGCGCCACCATCCCCGAGACCTGGTTGCCGGCGCTCGCCGCCGCCTCGGCGGTGCGGATCGAGACGGGGACCAGGGCCTGCAGCGGCTTGCCCGGCAGTTCGTCGTGGTCGATCAGCCAGCGCCGCAGCGCACCGGCGCACATCGCCATCACCACGTCATTGAGCGTGCAGCCCTGGGCGTCCTTGATCATCTTGACGTCCGAGAGCGCGACGGTCCCGAAGGCCCAGTTGCGGTGGGCGCTCAGCGTGGCGTTGAACGACAACCGCGGCACACCCGAGGGCGGCATGAGCTTCTTCAGCGACTGCAGTGGATCGCTGAACCCGATCTTGCGGGCCAGCTCGCGGCTCTCCTTCGCCACGTCGACCATGAATCTGAGCCCCTGCTCGGGACGCGCCATCAGGCCCATCCAGCCGCGATTCCACATCTCCAGCGGCGTCGGCACCCGCTCACCCGTGTTCGGCTGCGTCGGTGGCGGCGGCGGGGGCGTGTCGGGGTCGGTCGACATCAGCGTCGCCATGATCTGCATGCCCGCCTTGCCATCGATCGCAGCGTGATGGAGCTTGCTCAGCACGGCGACGCGCCCACCCTCGAGACCCTCGATGACGTAGACCTCCCACAGTGGCCGCGAGCGGTCGAGCGGCCGGGCCGCGATCCGCGCGACCTGATCGGCGAGTTGGAGCGCGGTACCGGGCGACGGCAGGGCGGTGCCGCGGACGTGGAAGTCCAGGTCGAGCTCGGGGTCGTCGATCCAGTAGGGCCGGTCGATGCCCAAGGGGACTTCCACCAGGCGCCAGCGCAGCGGGTCGAGCAGGTGGATCCGCGCGGCGATGTACTCCCGGATGGTGTCGGCGTTGATCGGCCCGCTTGCGGTGGAGGGGTCGAGCACGACCACGCCATTGACGTGGCCGGTGGTACGGGCGTTCTCCATGTGCAGGAACGTGGCATCGACGCCGCTGAGCTGGCGCATGTGTCCTCCGGGCGGGGATGGGCAACCGGCGCAGGGCGTAGACATTCCGACCAGCCGGTTTGTACGGTGACCTGGATCACTCTGCATCCCGACGTGGACACGAGGCAACCCCATGACCGAATACCGTGCACCTTCCCGTCCACTCCTGTGGAGCGAGCCGCTGCGAGCCACCACCGAGAGCGCTGCCTTCTGGGGAGCCTTGCCGCTGTTGGCGCACGGACCCGCCGGGGATGGCCATCCGGTGCTCGTGCTACCCGGCCTGATGGCCGACGACCGATCGACCCTCGCGCTACGGCATGTGCTGGGGCTGCGCGGCTTCCGGCCGCACGCGTGGCGGTTGGGCCGCAACCTCGGCCCGACCCGCCCGATCTCGGCGGGCCTGCTGCCGCGCCTCGACGAGATCCACCAGCGCTACGGCCAGCCGGTCAGCCTCGTCGGCTGGAGCCTCGGGGGTCTCTACGCCCGCGAGCTCGCCCGGCGTGCTCCGGAGAAGGTACGCAGCGTCATCACGCTGGGCAGTCCGTTCCGGCTCACCATCGGCGACCCGCCCACCGCGACTCACGCCGGTCCGACGTTCCACGCGCTGCGGCCGTGGCATACGCGCTTCCTCGACCGCATCGAGGAGGAGCAGGACCGGCCACCGCTCACCATGCCGGCCACCTCGATCTACTCCCGCGTCGACGGGATCGTCCCCTGGCAGGCCTGCCAGGAACTCGATGGCGCCCAGCGCGAGAACATCGAGGTCCTCGCGAGCCACCTCGGCATGGGCGTGCACCCGCAGGTGCTCGCGATCATCATCGACCGGCTCCGCCAGCCGGTCGGCGATTGGCACCCCTACGCCGAGCACCGGGCGGCCGCCTGATGACCATCGAGTACGCCGACACGGGCGCGGTGCGGCTGGCCTACGAGACGTTCGGCTCCCCCACCGACCCGCCGCTGGTGCTGGTGATGGGCCTGGCGACCCAGATGATCGCGTGGCACGACGACTTCTGCGCCGCGCTCGTCGACGCGGGCTTCCACGTGGTGCGCTTCGACAACCGTGACATCGGGCTCTCCACACACCTCGACGAGGCCGGAACGCCGGATCTGTCCCCGCTGTTCAGCGGCAGGCGGATCACCGACGCGCCGTACACGCTCGCGGCGATGGCCGACGACACCGTCGGCCTCTTCGACGCACTCGGCTTCGAGCGCGTCCACCTCGTCGGAGCCTCGATGGGCGGCATGATCGCGCAGGAGGTGGCGATCCGGCACCCCGAGCGGCTGCTCACTCTCACCTCGATCATGTCGACGCCCGCCCCTCACGTGGGCGCGGCGACACCCTCGGCCATGGGTGCGCTCCTCGCCCCGCCCCCCACCACGCAGCAGGAGGCCGGCGAGCACGCGGTGGCCGCCTACCGCGTCATCGGCTCGCCCGGCTATCCGCTGGATGAGGACGGCCTGCGCGAGCGGGCCATGGAGGCCTTCCGGCGCTCCCACGACCCCGCGGGCGTGGCCCGGCAACTCGCCGCGATCCAGGTCTCCGGCGACCGTACGTCCGGCCTGGCGTCGGTCGTCGTACCGACCCTGGTGGTGCACGGCGAGGCCGACCCGCTCGTCCAGCCCGACGGGGGCGCAGCGACCGCGGCGGCNATCCCTGGTGCTCGCCTGGTGACCTATCCGGGCATGGGCCACGATCTGCCTCGGGAGCTGTGGCCGAGCATCGTGGAGGAGATCGTGTCGCAGGCACGCCAGGCGCTGGCCACCACCCCGGACGACTGAGCGGCATCCACGTCGTCCACGACGAAGCGGCGCAGGGCACGACCCATCGGGTCGTGCCCTGCGCCGCTGGGAGCGCTGGAGGCGCTCAGGCCTTGGGCGCCTTCGCACCCTCGGTGGCCGCAGGCGCCGCCGGGGTCTCGGTCGACTCGGCAGCACCGCCCTGGCGAGAGGTCTGCTCGAGGACCCTGAGGGTCAGCGCCTTCTGGGCGGCGAGGAGACGCTCGGTCAGCTCGAAGTTGGCCGCGACGATCTCGCTCGGCTTCGGGAGCTGGCCGGCCAGGGCCTCGGTCAGCTTCGCGAGCTGCTCGGGCACCTCGACCTGCGGGACGTCGAGCTTGCCGCGGGCGTCGGCGACGTTCTGGGCGATGCCGGCGACGGCGTCCTCGGCGCGCTGCAGCGCGGCCACCCACTGATCGCCGATCTGACGGGTGATGTCCTGGTAGCTGGTCATGTGGTGCTCCTTACTCTGGGGTTCCGGGGGCCGGAGCGGCTGATGCCTGCGGCCCTCGATGGGTTCCGCATGTCTTGCCGGCCTGACATGCTTAGTGGATCACGCGGGTGCGTGGTGTGTCAAGCACGCGGCATGAAGGATGCGCTCCGGCTGGTGGGCCGGAGCGCATCCTGGGGTCGATCTTGCGAGCGTCAGCCCGGGGCTCAGCTGGCTGCGGAGACCCTCGCAAGCTCGGCTGCGACCGCCTCGTCGTGCTCGCGGAGGGCCCGACGCGCCTTGCGCGGGTCCCAGTAGCCGGCCATCAGCCAGATCATGGGCAGGAAGAGGATCGCCCCGCCGACACACAGCCACCAGTAGTGCTGCCACTGACTGGGCGCCTTGGCGAGCGCCGGGAGCACGATCGGGGCGTTCTTCGCGACGTACGCGACGTTCCCGGCGACCTTGGGGTCCGCCATCGCCGTCGAGACGGCACCGACCGTCTGGGCGACCTTCGGGTCGCTCATCGCCGTCGTCACCGCACCGACCGTCTGGGCGACGGCCGCGTCCTTGGTCGCCGCCTCGACCGCGCCGACGGTCTTGGCGACCGTGGAGTCGCCCATCGCGGTCTGGACCGCTGTCAGCGTCCCCGTGACCTTCGGGTCCTTGAGGGAGGCAGCCAGAGTCGGGTCGGAGGCCGGAGCCTTCGGGTTCGCGATGATCGCAGCGACGGCCTTGTTCTCATCAGCGCTCAACGAGGGGATCTTGCCCTGCGCCGCGGCGAGGACGGTGGCCACCTCCTTGTTCTGGTCCGCGCTGAGGTTGGGCAGCTTGCCCTGTGCCGCCCCGAGCACCAGCTCCACGCTCTTGTTCTGGCTAGCGGTGAGGGTCGTGACCTTGCCCTGGGCCGCCGCGAGCACCGTCTCGACCCCCTTGTTCTCCTCCGCACTCAGGTTCGGCAGCGCGCCCGTCGAGGCGCCGAGAACCAGCTCCACCTGCTTGTTCTGCGCCTCGGTGAGGCGCTTGTCCAGGCCGTTGGCCATCACGCCCACGGTGTGGCCACGACCGCCGTCGAGGGTGAGCCCCCCGGGGTTGTCGATGATCGGCGTGGCTGTGTTGATGATCGCCGGCATGATGAGGACGGCGATGGCGAACAGCCCTCGGATCAGCATGCCCCAGACGGCCAGGCCGGTCGCGGTGAGAGCCGGGTTGTGCCGCTCGACGGTCTCGGTGTAGCTGGCCATCCAGCTGACGTAGGCCATGCCGGCGAACAGCATGGTGGCCGCTGCCAGGAACGCGAGCCTGCCGAAGAGCGGCGTCTCACCGAACGGCAGCGCCTTGGTGCCGAAGTGGGTGGCCTCGAGCGCGAACAGGATCATGAAGAACGTCGACAGGACGCCGCCGACCAGCATGAACGGCTTGCGTACGGCCAGCTTGTCGGAGAGGAAGCCGAAGAGCACCAGCGCTGTCGCGTTGCACGCCCACGCAGCAATGAGGACCTTGTTGGCGTCCTGCTCCTTGTAGTTGAACACGATCTGGAAGTACGTCGGACCGAACGCCACCAGCACGACGTAGAACACGAGGAAGAGGCTGATCGCCAGGCCGGACAGCAGGATGTCGGGCTTGAGCATCTGCCTGATCGGGTGCTGCAGGCTCGCCTCCACGTCGATGCCGCGCATCCTGGCCTCGACCAGCACACGGTCGCGCTCATCGACCATGACCTGGTCGCGGATCGCGGGCGGGAGCTCCTTGAGGCCGAAGAGCGTGATGAAGCCGACGATGAACCCGACGATGCCCGAGACGACGAACTTGTGCTGCCAGGTCTCGGTGTCGGACCCCGCGCCCACGACGGCGGTGACCACGAGGCTGCCGAGCACCGGGCCCATGGTCCAGAAGCCCATGGCTGACGCGCGTCCCACCTGGGGGCTGAAGTCGCGGACCACGGCCGGGGTGGCGACCAGGATCACGCCCTCGCACACGTTCAAGAGGATGAACAGGACGCTGAAGGAGGCCTTGCTGTGGGCATTGGGGATGCCGAAGACGCACAGTGCCGAGACCACGAACATGCCGACCGAGATCACGTTCGCGCGCCCGTACCTGTCCACGACATGCGCCGCCTCGGCCGCCACGCTGGCGATCACGAGGGCCGCGACGTTGAGGTAGACGAAGGGGGCGAACCCCATGTGCAGGTACGCCATCACGTGAATGGCGACGCCACCGGTCAGATACAGCTGGTAGTACAGAACGACCGTCGCCGCGACGACGACCGCCAGCGACGTGTAGCGGGTCGCCGGCTTGGGATAGCGGTCGAGCTCGCGCTTCAACCAGCGCGATGCGCCTGTGTCCGCAGTGAGAGCCGTCATGGCACCTCTCCTCAATTCTCCTGGTTGATGGTCAGCGCAGGCTGACCAGGGGTGAGTGTCCCGAGTCGGTGGTTGGACCGATCGCGCGCTTGAGGGCCTGTCCGGTCGCACCCTCGGGCAGGTCCTGGACGAACCACGTCACGCGCGGACGCCTGTCAGTCGCGCAGCAGCGCCCCGATCGCCTGCGAGACCTTCGCAGGATCGGGGATCGCCCCCGCGATGACGTCGGCATAGACGAAGGTCTCCGCGATCCGCAGGATCAGATACGCCAGGTCGTGCACCGGGAGCGGCGGGTGGATCCTGCCCGCCTCGACCTCCTCGACCAGCAGGGGCTCGATCAGCCCGAGCAGCTTCGCCTGGAAGCTGGTGGCCCGAGTGGTGAGCAGCCGCAGCGCACGCTCCGGCTCGCGCTGCACGAACCCCATGAAGGGCTCGTCGTGGACCGTGCGCTCGGCGAAGTCGCTGACGATCGCCGCAATCCGCCGCCCACCCCGCTTGCGGGCATGGGCGGCCACCGCCTTCTGGAACGCCGGCTCGGTGATCGACCAGATCACCTCGGCGACCAGCTGGTCCTTGCCGCCGACCCAGCGGAAGAGCGTCGCCCGACTCACCCCCAGCTCCGCGGCAAGCTCCTGCATCTCGAGACGTCGGCCCTCCCGGAACGCGTGGCGCGCAGCGCGGAAGGCGCTCAACGCGTCGGGCCGGGGTGTCTCCGGGTCGGCGAGCATGCGGGAAAGCGGGGTCTGGCCCATGGCACTCCTCACTTCCGTCCAACGATCGCGTCCCGAGGAGGCAGGCAGCCTGAAGGCCGGGCCGACTCTCACTCACGTGTGACGCACGTCTCATGCTTGGGACGCTAGTGCAATCGTCGCATCGTTGCAACGGTTTCGGGTTTGTTGCACTGTTGTGCCGAAACCGACGACGTCCCACCCAGGAGAGCAGCATGCGGCGCAGCGTTTACGACGAGGACCACGAGTCATTCCGGCAGACGCTTCGGGCGTTCATCCAGGCGGAGGTGGTGCCGTACTACGACGAGTGGTTCGCGGCCGGCATCGTGCCCAAGGAGCTCTACGGCAAGCTCGCCGAGCTGGGCTTGTTCGGCATCAGCGTCCCGGAGGAGTACGGCGGCGCCGGTCTCGAGAGCCACAAGTTCTACGCGATCCAGTACGAGGAGGCCGCCCGGGCGGCCGTGACCTTCGGCGGGTCGGGGGTCCACGTACTCCTGGCCCTGCCCTACATCAAGATGCTCGCCACCGAGGAGCAGAAGAAGCGCTACCTCCCGAGCTTCGTCGAGGGCACCGAGATGTGGGCGCTCGCGATGACTGAGCCCGGCACCGGCTCGGACCTCGCCGGCATGCGCACCACCGCCAAGAAGGACGGCGACGGGTACGTGCTCAACGGCGCCAAGACCTTCATCACCGGTGGCGTCCACGCCGATCGCGTCATCGTCGCGGCCCGCACCAGTCCGCCGTCGGAGGACGACCGTCGCTTCGGCATCTCGCTGTTCGCCGTGGACGCACACTCCCCGGGCTACAGCGTCGGTCGCAAGCTCGACAAGCTCGGGCTGCGCACCTCCGACACCGCCGAGCTCTCGTTCGTCGATGTCCGCATCCCCGCCGAGGACCTGCTCGGCGAGGAGGATCAGGGCTTCAGCTACCTCGGCCGCAACCTCGCCTCAGAGCGCTGGGGCATCGCGCACGGCGCCTACGCGCAGGCCGCCGCTGGCCTCCGCTTCGCCCAGGAGTACGTCGAGCAGCGCCACGTCTTCGGCAAGCCCGTCGCCTCCTTCCAGAACACCAAGTTCGAGCTGGCAGCCTGCAAGGCCGAGGTCGACGCCGCCGAGGCCGTCACCGACCGCGCGCTGGAGGCTCTCGACGCCGGCGAGCTCACGCCGGCCGAGGCAGCATCCGCGAAGCTGTTCTGCACCGAGGTCGCCCACCGCGTGATCGACCGCTGCCTTCAGCTGCACGGGGGCTACGGCTTCATGAACGAGTACCCGATCGCACGCCTGTACGCCGACAACCGCGTCAACCGGATCTACGGCGGCACCTCGGAGATCATGAAGACGATCATCGCCAAGGACATGGGCCTGTGAGCGTCTCCGAGCGTCCCGTCGCCCTCGGGGGCGCTGGGACGCTCGGTCAGGCGTCCCCGACCATGGCCTGGTAGGTCTGCGCGAGCGCCGACTTCTGGGCAGCGGAGAGCCGCTTGTCGGCGGCGATCGCGTCCAGCACTGACGCCTCCTCCGAAACGTCATCGCCGTCCTCGGCAAGCCAGCCCATCCGGCGGAACAACTGCTCGGGCGGGATGCCGAGCCCGAGCGCGATCGCGCGGAGGACGTCGGGCGAGGGCTGGTAGAGCCCCCGCTCGAGTTGGCTGAGGTAGGAGTCGGAGACCTTCGTCATGCGCGCCAGGTGGCGCAGCGAGACCTGCGCGATCTCCCGCTGGGCGCGCAGATAGCGGCCCAGGTCCGCCACGGCCTGCGACTGGTCGGCCATGTCAGCCCTTCTGTCGTCCTCGAGAGGTCCTCGGAAGCCCTCCGGAGCCGTCCGCGACCCCTGGCGCCCAGTAAATCACGCGGTCCGCTTGAAGGGCCACGCGTTAGGGCATCCGCAGACCATCGAGCAGCAGTCCGGCGAAGGTGCCACCGACCTCGCGCGGGTCGAGGCCACGCTCCGGCTTCCACCACATCGGAAGATGGTGCACCGAGCCGAAGAAGTAGTCGACCACCAGGTCGGCGTCCACGCCGGCTCGGAAGATGCCGGCGCGCTGGCCCTCCTGGATGAGTCCGCGGAACATGTCGTGGTAGCGCCGGCGCTCGCGGGTGACAGCGACCCTGTTCGGCTCGCTCAGCTGGTGCAGCGACCGGAAGAACAGCGTGGTGCTCTCCAGGTTCTCGATGGTGCTCACCACGACGTCGGCAGCCGCGCCACGCACGCGCACGTCGACCGGCTCGTCGCTGTGGACGAAGCTCTCCAGGCGCTCCAGCTGGTGGCGCAGGACCCGGGCGTAGATCTCGGCGAGGAGCTCGTCCTTGGAGTCGAAGTAGTGGTACATCGCGCCCTTGGTGACGCCGGCGACGCTGACGACGTCCTGGACCGACGTGCCCTCGAAGCCCTTCGCGGCGAACAGTTGGCGCGCGACCTCCACCAGCCGCTCGGGGACCGTCATGCCGTCGATGAGCGCGGGCGGTCGGCCGATACGACGGCTGGGCTCAACGGTCACGGCGGCTCCTCGAGATGGCGACAACGGCTTCCAGCCTAGTCCGGCCGCGTCGCGCCAACGGGCCTCGCCGCCCGGCCCGGTCCGGCGAGGCAGGTCCGGCGCAACCGGTCTAGACATGCTGATCCAATTTTCCACCAGTCTGTTTCGTGCCGGCCGCGCAGGCCGTAGTATCGACCTTGTTGAGCCGCTGGCGACCCGAGACGCCGGCGGCTCAACATCCCATTTCGGCTCATTTTGCAGCCGCTGCCCGGCCTCCGTAGGCTGGGCCACCGCGTCAGGGCGCATAGCTCAGTTGGTTAGAGCGCTTGCCTTACAAGCAAGATGTCAGGGGTTCGAGTCCCTTTGCGCCCACCGTTGCTCGACCCTCGTCCCGGCGCCGCCGGACCGCTCAGCCCAGCGCGGCGCTCAGCTCGCGCAGGTGCTCGTCCAGGTCGCGTGCGTCGGCGTCGTCGTTGTGGACCGCCCACCGCACCAGTCCCTGCTTGTCGATGACGTACGACGAGCGCAGGGGCGCACCCGTCCGCTCGTCGAAGACGCCGTAGGCCTTCGCCACCGCACCGTGCGGCCAGAAGTCGGAGAGCAGCGGGAAGTTGAGCCCGTCCGCGTCGGCGAACGCGCGCAGCGCGAACATCGGGTCGCAGGAGATCGCCAGGGCCTCGGTCTCGAAGGTGAGGAACTCGTCGAGCCGGTTGCGGATCCCGGCCATCTCCCCGGTGCAGACGCCGGAGAACGCGTAGGGGTAGAAGAAGATCACCACGGCCTTCTTCTCCCGGTACGCCGAGAGCGTGACGTCCTGGCCGAACTGGTCGCGCAGGGTGAAGTCCGGGGCCGGACCACCGATCTGCAGACCCGTCACGCGCCGTCCTCTCCGGTCCAGCCCACCAGCTCGCGCTTGAGCACCTTGCCGGTGGCGTTGCGCGGCAGCTCGGGCAGGACGACGATCTCACGCGGCACCTTGAAGCGCGCCAGGTGATCCTTCACCCAGCCTTTGAGCTCGTCCTCGCCGACCTGCTCGGTGACGACCACGAAGGCCCGCAGCCGTTTGCCGAACTCGGGGTCGTCCACACCCACGCAGGCGACCTCGACGACCGCCTCGTGGCGGGCGAGGCAGTCCTCGACCTCCTTGGGGAAGACGTTCTCACCGCCGGAGACGATCATCTCGTCGTCGCGACCCTCGACGTACAGCCGGCCCTCGGCGTCGAAGCGCCCGACGTCGCCCGAGGACATCAGGCCGTCGACCACCTCCTTGCCGCCGCCGCCGGTGTAGCCCTCGAACAGCAGGCTGTTGCCCACGAAGATGCGGCCGGGCTGGCCCTCGGGCACCTCGCGGCCCTGCTCGTCGAGGATCCTCACGATCGTCCCCCACGGCGGCTTCCCCGCCGACGTGGGCGCGGTGCGCAGATCCTCCGGCGTCGCGATCGAGGCGTAGGCGACCTCGGTGGAGCCGTAGATGTTGAAGAGGTTGTCGCCGTAGCGGTCCATCCACTCCAGGGCCAGGTCGCCCGGCAGCGCGGACCCGGAGGAGGCGACCACCTTGAGCGAGGACAAATCGAAGGCGCCCTCGACGGCGAGCATGCGCTGCAGCATCACCGGGATCACGACGAGCGAGTCGCAGCCCTCGGTGGCGGCGAGCGCCTCGGCCGGCTCGAAGCGGCGGCGCAGCACCATCGTGGAGCCGAGCAGCATCGCGAGCATGAGGTGCGCGAAGCCCCAGGTGTGGAACAGCGGCGCTGCGATGTGGGTGCGCCAGCCCTCCCGCAGCGGCATCCGGGACAGCAGCGAGATGGCGGCGTCGATGCCGGCCTCGTTGCGCGGGGCGCCCTTCGGCGTCCCGGTGGTGCCGGAGGTCAGGATGATGATGCGGCCGTGGCGCGGCGGAGCCGCGAGATCGCTGTCGTCGCCCTCGGCGACCAGGCCCTCGATCGTGTCGACCGAGACCGATTCGCTGTCGGTCCAGGCCAGGATGCGGTCGTTGGTCTCCCCACCGGCGAGCAGCGCGGTGAACTCCTCGTCGTGGATGACCACCTGGGGCTTCTCCCGTGCCAGGACGTCGACCAGCTGCGGTCCCGCGAAGGCGGTGTTGAGGTAGAGCGAGTCGGCGCCGAGCTTGGCGGCAGCGACGGTGGCCTCCACGAACCCACGGTGGTTGCGGCACATGATCGCCACGCCGTCCCCGGCCCTGACGCCGCGCACCTGCAGGGCGCGCGCCAGCCGGTTGGTCCGGCGATGGAGCTCGCCGTAGGTCATCTCGCCGAGGTCATCGACGATCCCGACGCGGTCCGGGTAGCGCGTGGCCAGCATGGTGAAGCCGCCGGCGGGCCCCAGTCCCCAGTCGAGGACCGCCTTGCCGAGCCGGGCCAGCACGACCGGCGAGAACGGCTTGACGACGCCCGACTGGGCGAGGACGAGCGCGCCGGAGCCGGCAGAGACCGCCTTGGCGAGGGCGGCCGAGGGCCGCAGGATCATGCGACGCCCTTCGGCGCGACGAGGCGGGTCGCAGCCCAGTCCTTGGAGACGGCCGCGCTGGAGGTCTGGGCGAGACCCGCGACGGGGGCTGCCTCGGCGATGTCGGCGGGGTCGACCGCTCCCGGACGGCCCACCTTCGGGGTGAGCAGCCAGATGGCGCCACCGCCCACCAGGTCGGTCAGCGCATCCACGAGCCCGTCCACGAGGTCACCGTCGTCGTTGCGCCACCACAGCAGGACCGCGTCCACGACGTTGCCGTAGTCGCCATCCACCATGTCGGCGTCGATCGCGTCCTCGATCGCGACCCTGAGCTCGTCGTCGGTGTCGTTGTCCCAGCCCAGTTCCTGGATGACCATGCCGGCCTTGAGGCCCAGGCGTTCTGCGGCACCCGCAGCGCCTGTCTGGGTGGAGCCTCCACCCGCGGTCGAGCTCACGTCGTCCTCCGCATCTGTTCGCGTCCATCGTCCGACAGCCGCTCCAGGGAGCGGCCGGTGATGAGTAGTCCAGCGGAGAACGGCCGGGGGCGCAACCCGTGCCCGGCCGCCGGGGGACTCCGGCGACCTTCGGCCGACCTCCGGCCGGCCCCACGATCGACCCTGCGACCGCCGGGCCGGAGCGTCGCGCGAGCGCGGATCCCAGCCCGTGATCCTCTACTCGCCGGTAAATTTCTCCGGCGGGTCCGGAGTGGCACGATGCAAGGGTGACCGAAGAAACCACCCCCGCTTCCGGCACCCGGGCCACCGTCATCCACGAGGGCCTGCCGACCCAGCTGCCGGACATCGATCCGGAGGAGACCAAGGACTGGATCGACTCGTTCGACAGCCTGGTCGACGACCGCGGCCGCGAGCGTGCCCGCTACGTGATGCTGCGACTGCTGGAGCGGGCTCGCGAGATGCAGGTCGGCGTCCCCGCCCTGCGCAGCACCGACTTCATCAACACCATCCCGCCCGAGCGCGAGCCGTGGTTCCCCGGTGACGAGGAGGCCGAGCGCCGCATCCGCGCCTACATCCGCTGGAACGCCGCGGTGATGGTCTCCAGCGCCAACCGCAAGGGCCTGGAGGTCGGCGGCCACATCGCGACCTACCAGTCCAGCGCCTCGCTCTACGAGGTCGGCTTCAACCACTTCTTCCGCGGCAAGGACCACCCCGGCGGCGGCGACCAGATCTACATCCAGGGCCACGCCTCCCCCGGCATCTACGCGCGCGCCTTCCTCGAGGGCCGCCTCACCGAGGAGCAGCTCTACCGCTTCCGCCAGGAGGTCCAGCACGGCGAGCACGCCGGGCTGTCGTCCTACCCCCACCCGCGTCTCATGCCGGAGTTCTGGGAGTTCCCGACGGTCTCGATGGGCCTGACGGGCATCAACTCGATCTATCAGGCGCGGTTCAACCGCTACCTGCACAACCGCGGCATCAAGGACACCTCGCAGCAGCGGGTGTGGGCCTTCCTCGGCGACGGCGAGATGGCCGAGCCGGAGTCGCTTGGCGCGATCCGCATCGCCGCCCGCGAGGAGCTGGACAACCTGACCTGGGTCATCAACTGCAACCTGCAGCAGCTCGACGGCCCTGTCACCGGCAACGGCAAGATCATCCAGGAGCTCGAGGCGAACTTCCGCGGTGCCGGCTGGAACGTCATCAAGGTCATCTGGGGCCGCGAGTGGGACCAGCTGCTGGCCCGCGACGTCGACGGCGTACTGGTCAACAAGATGAACACCACGCCCGACGGCCAGTTCCAGACCTTCTCCGTCGAGACCGGCGCCTACAACCGCGAGCACTTCTTCGGACCCGACCCGCGGCTGCGCAAGATGGTCGAGCACATGACCGACGAGCAGATCCGCAAGCTCCCCCGCGGTGGCCACGACTACCGCAAGGTGTACGCCGCCTTCGACGCCGCCACCAAGCACGTCGGCCAGCCGACGGTGATCCTGGCGCACACCGTCAAGGGCTGGACGATCGACGCCCTCGAGGGCAAGAACGCCACTCACCAGATGAAGAAGCTGACGATGGCGGACCTGAAGAAGTTCCGCGACCGGCTNTACCTCCCCATCTCGGACAAGGACCTCGAGGAGACGTACGAGGCCACCGGCGCNGCGCCGTTCTTCCGGCCGGCCGAGGACCACCACGACATGGAGTACATGCGCGAGCGGCGTGCCGAGCTCGGCGGCTCCATCCCCCGTCGCGTGGTCCGGGCCAAGCCGCTGACGCTGCCCGGCGACGCCGCCTACAAGGAGCTCAAGCAGGGCGGTGGCAAGCACAAGATCGCCACCACGATGGCCGTCGTCCGCCTCCTCAAGGAGTGGATGAAGGACTCCTCCATCGGCGCGCGGATCGTCCCGATCGCGCCCGACGAGTACCGCACCTTCGGCATGGACGCGATGTTCCCCTCCGCCAAGGTCTACAACCCGGGCGGACAGCAGTACGAGGCCGTCGACCGCAAGTTGTTGCTCTCCTACAAGGAGGCGACCAACGGCCAGATGCTCCACGAGGGCATCTCGGAGGCTGGCGCGATGGCGTCGGCGACGGCCGCCGGGTCGGCGTACTCCACGCACGGCGAGCACATGATCCCGTTCTACATCTTCTACTCGATGTTCGGGTTCCAGCGCACCGGTGACTCGATCTGGGCGATGGCCGACCAACTCGCCCGGGGCTTCCTCATCGGCGCCACCGCTGGACGGACCACGCTGACCGGCGAGGGCCTCCAGCACGCCGACGGCCACAGCCCGCTGCTCGCCGCGACCAACCCCGCGGTCGTCCACTACGACCCCGCGTTCGCCTACGAGATCGGCCACATCATGCGGTCGGGCCTGGAGCGGATGTACGGCACCGGCGGTGCCGACGGCACCGGCGAGAACGTCATCTTCTACCTCACCGTCTACAACGAGCCGGTCGACCAGCCGGCCGAGCCCGAGGGCGTCGACGTCGAGGGCATCTTGAAGGGCATCCACCAGGTCAGCACCGCCCAGGGCGAGGGCCCGCGGGTACGGCTGCTCGCCTCCGGCGTCGGCTTCCCCTGGGTCGAGGAGGCCGCCCGCCTGCTCCGCGAGGAGTGGGGCGTGCAGGCCGACACGTGGTCGGTCACCTCCTGGAACGAGCTGGCCCGCGACGCCGTGGCAGCCGAGCACTGGAACCTCAACCACCCGGGCGAGGCGGCGCGCACGCCGTACGTCACCGAGAAGCTGAGCGGCTCGACCGGTCCGGTCGTCGCAGTCTCGGACTACATGCGGGCAGTGCCGCTGCAGATCGCCCGCTGGGTGCCGGAGGACTACCGCGTCCTCGGTGCCGACGGGTTCGGCTTCGCCGACACCCGACCGGCCGCCCGCCGGTTCTTCCAGATCGACGCCCAGTCGGTCGTCGTGCAGGCCCTGCAGGCCCTGGCCGACGCCGGCGAGATCGACCCGGCACTGGTGGAGAAGGCGTTCACGACGTACCGCATCGACGACCCGACCGCCACGCAGGGGATCAAGCAGGAGGGCGGCGACGCCTGACCGATCGGACGTCGAGCCACGATTGGACGTCGAGCCTGTCGAGACGGGGCAGGCTCGACGTCCGTGCTGCTCAGGCCAGCTCGGAGGCCGGGACCGGCTCGAGCAGCCTGGGGCCGCCGCCGCGCAGCAGCCGGCGCCAGCGCGCCCGGTTGTACGTCGCCGGGACGGTGTTGTCGATGAAGTCCTCGACCTGTTCGACGAAGTCGTCGGGGTGGTCCTTGTGGGGGAAGTGGCCCGAATCCTCCAGGACGACGACTCGCGCGGCCGGCGCGAGGCTGGAGACCAGCGCCGCCTGCTTCACCGGTAGGACGCGGTCGTCGGCGCCCCAGAAGACGCACAACGGCATCGCCTCGGTCAGGTACGCGCGGTCCTGCATGGAGATGTTCTGCCCGCGCCAGTCGATCACGCCGGTGACGAGCTTGTGCAGCGCGTAGCGTGTCCGCGGCTCCTTGAGGGAGACCAGGATGTCGGCGACCTCGTCGAGGTCGCGCAGGTCGCGCAGCCCGCTGCGGGCGAGCAGGCGCATGACGGCGGTGTTGAGCTGCAGCACGCCCGGGGCGGTGAGAAGGCCGAGCGCAAGCTGGTAGCCGGGCAGCCCCATGGCGCGGATCGCCACGCTGACCTCACGGCCCAGGCCGCCGGGGCCCACCAGGACGAGCCTCTCGGTGCGCTCGGGGAACTGGTAGCAGAACTGCATCGCACACGCGCCGCCGAAGCTGTGCCCCACCACTGTCACCTTGTCGATGCCGAGGACGGTGAGCAGGTCCCGCATCCCGTTGGCGTAGCCGCCCGGGCTGTAATCGCCGCGCGGCTTGTCGGACTCGCCGTGACCGAGGAGATCGGGGGCGAGCAGCGTGTACTTGCGCGCCAAGCGGTCCCAGACCGGGTCCCAGGTGTGCCTGTTGCAGCCCAAGCCGTGCAGGAGCAGGAGCACCGGCGCGGTACCGATCTCGCGTCCACCCAGCGCATAGGCGCGGCGGTGACCGTGGATGGTCACGAACTGGGTCTGCGGCATGGTGCCCCCTCCTGCCGGTTGTGATCGCCGATTCAACCACCCGTGTACGGCGAAGTCATCGGCTGGAAGGATGCGTGTCGTGAGCCGCATCGCCCCCACAGTTCCCGGCGCGGGCGTTCTCCAACGCTCCACCGGCCGGCTGGCCACCGCCGCCACCGCCCGGATGGAGGAGGAGTTCGCCTGGTTCCGCGACCTTCCGGCCCAGGAGCGCTCCTGGGTGGCGATGATCGTGCAGGCCGGCATCCAGGGGTTCGTCCAGTGGTACGCCGAAGGGCTGCGCCGGACCGTGCGTGCCGACCTGGCCGCCAGCGTCTTCGGGGCGGCGCCGCGCGCACTGGCCGGCGTGATCACGCTGCAGCAGACCGTCGACCTCGTGCGGCTCTCGATCGACGTGGTCGAGGAGCGTCTCGACGACCTGCTCGAGCCGGACGAGGCTGCCGCCGTACGCACCGCGATCGGGCGCTATGCCCGCGAGGTGGCGTTCGCGACCGCGGCCGTCTACGCCCGCGCCGCCGAGCAGCGCGGTGCCTGGGACGCGCGCCTGGAGGCGCTGGTCGTGGACGCGATCGTGCGCGCCGACCCCGACGAGGCGGTGCTCGGCCGGGCCAGCGCGTTGGGCTGGGGCGGCCGTCGCTCGATCGCCGTCGTCCTCGGTACGGCGCCGGGCAACCGCGAGGACACCGATCTCTTCGAGGAGGTACGCCGCCACGCCCGGGGCGCCGACCTGCACGCGCTCTGCGCCGTCCAGGGCGAGCGCCTGGTCGTCATCCTGGGCGAGGTGACCGATCTGCTGGCGGCGGGATCCGCGGTGGCGGAGGTGTTCGGCGAGGGGCCAGTGGTCGTCGGGCCGGTGTCGAGCGATCTCGCCTCCGCGCATGCCTCGGCCACGGCCGCGCTCGCGGCGTTCCGCGCGGTGCCGGGCTGGCCCGGCGCGCCACGCCCCACGCTCGCCGACGACCTCATGGCGGAGCGGGTGCTGGCCGGGGATGAGGCGGCCCGCGAGCACCTCGTCGAGGAGGTCTATCGGCCGCTGAGCGACCGCACGCCGCTGGTCGAGACGCTGACGGCGTACCTGGCGAGCGGCGGCAGCCTCGAGGGNGCCGCTCGGGCTCTGTTCGTCCATCCCAACACCGTCCGCTACCGGCTNCGCCAGATCGGCGACCTGACCGGGCTCCAGCCGAGCAGCCCCCGGGACGCCTTCGTCCTCGGCACGGCCATGGTCCTCGGGCGCCAGGCCGACGCGTGATTTGTAGGATTCCTACAAGGCAAGCCCCCGGAAGTTCGTGCGCGTCGGAGGCGCATACCCGCGGGTAGGTCGGCAGAGTAGAGGTCGTGCTCGTCATCGTCGCGCCCGGTCAGGGCGCCCAGACTCCCGGCTTCCTCGCCCCCTGGCTCGAGGATCAGGTCTTCGCGGCGCGGCTCGAGTGGCTCTCCACCGTCGCGGGCCTCGATCTCGCCCACTACGGCACGGCCGCCGACGAGGAGGCGATCCGCGACACCGCGGTCGCCCAGCCGCTGCTCGTCGGGGCGGGTCTGGTCGCCGCCCTCGGCCTGTTCCCCCACCCGGCCGACGCGTTCGGCCTGGTCGGCGCGGTCGCCGGGCACAGCGTCGGCGAGCTGACCGCTGCCGCGGGTGCTCGTGTCATCAGCGCCGAGCAGGCCATGGTCCTGGTCCGGGAGCGGGGCAAGGCGATGGCCGCGGCGGCCGCCACCACCCCGACCGGCATGACGGCGATCCTCGGCGGCGAGCGCGACGAGGTCCTCGCCGCCCTCGCGGCGCACGGCCTCACCCCCGCGAACGACAACGGCCCCGGCCAGATCGTCGCGGCCGGGACGCTCGAGCAGCTCGCCGCCCTGGCGGCCGAGCCGCCCGCGAAGGCCCGCCTGATCCCCCTCAAGGTCGCCGGGGCCTTCCACACCGACCACATGGCCCCCGCGGTCGGGCGCCTGCAGCGGCTCGCCGGGAGCGTCTCGGTCCACGACCCGCGCACGGGCGTCATCAGCAACCGCGATGGCCGCATCGTGCATGAGGGCCCGGTCGTCCTCGAGCGGATCGTGGGCCAGATCGCCCGCCCGGTGCGCTGGGACCTGTGTCTGGAGACGATGGCGGACCTCGGCGTCACCGGCATCCTCGAGATGCCACCGGCCGGCACCCTGACCGGCATCGCCAAGCGCTACTTCAAGGGCCAGGCCGTCGAGACCTTCGCGCTCAACACCCCTGACCAGCTCGACGACGCCCGCGCGTTCTGCCACAAGCACGGAGAGGCGAGCGTCATCGAGACCTCGCCCACGTGGCGGATGGTCGTGGCGCCGATCAAGGGCACCTTCCACCTCGACGCCGGTGCGCGCGACAGCGAGCAGCTGAGCGCCGGCACCGTCATCGGGGAGATCGCGAGCCTGCGGGACCGGATCGGCGTACCGGCCTCGCACGGCGGTCAGATCGTCGAGTGGCTGGTCGAGGACGGCGACCCGGTCTCCCCCGGCCAGCCCCTCCTGCGACTGCACCCCCACGGGGCCGCGTGATGCCGCTCCAGACCACCGAGGGCGCCCGCCACGCCCGCATCCTCGGCGTCGGCGCCTACCGGCCGAGCCGGGTCGTGCCCAACAGCGAGATCGTCGACCTGATCGACTCCTCCGACGAGTGGATCCGCACCCGCTCCGGCATCATCGAGCGGCGCTGGGCCACCCCGGAGGAGACGGTGCAGTCGATGTCGGTGGCCGCGGCCCGCGACGCGCTGGCCGCCGCCGACGTCGCGCCGCAGCAGGTCGACTGCGTGATCGTGGCAACCGTCAGCCACCTGTGGCAGACCCCCTCGGTCGCGGCCCTGATCGCCGATGAGCTCGGTGCCGACCACCCGGCTGCCTTCGACATCTCCGCCGCCTGTGCCGGCTTCTGCCATGGCGTCGCGATGGCGGCCGACCTGGTGCGCGGAGGCAGCGCCCGCCACGTGCTGGTCATCGGTGTCGAGCGGCTCTCCGACATCACCGACCCCACCGACCGCGGTACGGCGTTCATCTTCGCCGACGGCGCCGGGGCCGCGCTGGTCGGCCCCAGCGACGAGCCGGGCATCGGGCCGGTGGTGTGGGGCTCCGACGGCGCCCAGGCCGACCTGATCCGGCAGAAGCGCAGCTGGGCCGACGTGGTGGCCGAGGGCTCCACCGAGATCCCGTGGCTCGCCATGGACGGCAACCCCGTCTTCCGGTGGGCGGCGTACTCGATGGCGAAGGTGGGCCTCGAGGCGCTCGACCGCGCCGGCGTCTCGCTCGACGAGCTCGACTGCTTCGTCCCGCACCAGGCCAACATGCGCATCGTCGACGCGCTGGCGCGCGCCATGAAGCTGCCCGAGAGCGTCCGCATCGCGCGCGACATCGCCACCGCCGGCAACACCTCGGCGGCGTCGGTCCCGCTCGCCCTCGAGCGCATGATCGCCGACGGCGAGGCCCGCTCCGGCGACACCGCCCTGCTGATCGCGTTCGGCGCCGGGCTGGTCTATGCCGCTCAGGTCGTCGTCGTTCCCTGATTCCCTCTCCTCCCAGAGAAACCCCACCCCCGAAAGAGAAAGGTCGCCACCATGGCCACCACCGAAGAGATCCGCAGCCAGCTCGCCGAGATCGTGAACGAGGTCGCCGGCGTCGAGGCCGACGACGTCCAGCTGGACAAGTCGTTCGTCGAGGACCTCGACGTCGACTCCCTGTCCATGGTCGAGGTCGTCGTGGCCGCCGAGGAGAAGTTCGGCGTCTCGATCCCCGACAGCGAGGTCAAGAACCTCAAGACCGTCGGCGACGCCGTCTCCTTCATCGAGCGCGCCCAGGCCGCGGCCTGAGCCTGCGTCCCTAGCCGCCCCCGCACACCCGCCACCACGTTCGGAGATCCCATGAGCCGCACGCGAGTCGTCGTCACCGGGCTGGGTACCACCAGCCCCGTCGGCGGAGACGTTCCCACCACCTGGGAGGCCCTCCTGGAGGGTCGCTCCGGGGTCCGCATCATCGATGAGCCGTGGGCCGCGGAGATGCCCGTGCGGATCGCCGGGCGGGTGGCGGTGGAGCCCACCGAGGTCCTGGAGCGGGTGAAGGCGCGACGGCTGGACCGTTCGGCCCAGTTCGCGATGGTCGCGGCGATGGAGGCATGGCGCGACGCCGGGTTCGCCGGACCGGCCGGCTCGGACTCCGAGCCGGACCTGGACGGCGATCGGGTCGGCGTCGCGCTGGCCTCCGGCATCGGCGGCGTCACGACGCTGCTGGACAACTACGACGCGATGCGGGAGAAGGGCCCCCGCCGGGTCTCGCCGCTGGCGGTCCCGATGCTGATGCCCAACGCGCCTGCCGCCAACGTCAGCCTGTACGTCGGAGCCCGCGCCGCGGTCAACACCCCGGTCTCGGCCTGCGCCTCGGGCAACGAGGCGATCGCCCTGGCGGTCGACCAGATCCGCCTCGGCCGCGCCGACGTCGTCCTGGCCGGCGGCACCGAGGCGGCGATCCACGCGCTGCCGATGGCGGCGTTCGCCAACATGATGGCGCTCTCCAAGACCGCGAGCGGTCCCGAGGGCGGCGACCCGACGACCGTCAGCCGGCCGTGGGACACCGCCCGTGACGGCTTCGTCCTCGGCGAGGGAGCCGGCGTACTCGTTCTGGAGCGGTTGGAGCACGCCCAGGCGCGCGGTGCCCGGATCTACGCCGAGGTCCTCGGCGCCGGCATCACCGCCGACGCCCATGACATCGCCCAGCCCGATCCGGCCGGCCGAGGTGGCTCCCGGGCGATCCTGCGGGCGCTCGCCGAGTCTGACATCACCCCGGCCGACATCGTGCACGTCAACGCGCACGCCACCTCGACGCCTCAGGGCGACATCGCCGAGGGCCTCATGCTCCATGCGACACTCGGCAAGCACGTCGACGACGTGGTCGTGACCAGCACCAAGTCCATGACCGGCCACCTGCTCGGCGGCGCCGGGGCACTCGAGGGCATCGCCACGGTGCTGGCGCTGCACCACCGCGTCTCGCCGCCCACGATCAACCTCGACAACCTGGATCCCCAGGTCGAGCTGGACATCCCGGGGAAGGCGCGCGAGCTGCGCGCCGGCGACGCGGCCGCGCTGAACAACTCCTTCGGCTTCGGCGGCGCGAACGTCGCTGTCGCGTTCGGGAGCATGTGATGACCTCGACGCAGACCCCGGACGTCCGTGTCCCCGCCCCGGCCAAGCCGCCGCGCGAGGACGACCCCCGCCACCCGCTGCACCGACTCGGCGCGCTCTTCGACGAGGGCTCGATGACGCTGCTCTCGCCGCTCGACGACTCGGGCATGCTGGCGGCCCACGGCACCATCGCCGGCTCGCCTGTGGTCGCCTTCTGCTCCGACGCCACCATCATGGGCGGCGCGATGGGCGACGTCGGCTGCCGCGTCGTCGTGGACGCCTACCATCGCGCGCTCACCGACCAGGTCCCGATCGTCGGCCTCTGGCACTCCGGCGGTGCCCGCCTTGCCGAGGGCGTGCTGTCGCTGCACGCGGTCGGGCGCATCTTCCAGGCGATGACCCGCGCGTCCGGCAAGATCCCCCAGATCTCGGTCGTGCTCGGTCCTGCCGCCGGCGGCGCCGCGTACGGCCCCGCGCTGACCGACGTGGTCATCCTCGGCCCCGAGGGCCGGATCTTCGTCACCGGCCCTGACGTCGTCCGCTCGGTGACGGGCGAGGACGTCGACATGCTGCGCCTGGGCGGCCCCGAGCCGCACGGCCGGCGCTCCGGCGTCGTGCACGTCCTCACCGACAGTGAGCAGGAGGCACTGGATCGGGCGCGCACGCTCGCCTCCCTCCTGGGCGACCAGGGCAGCCTGGATCCCGGTGCCGTCGCGGACACCGACCTCAGCACGGCCCTGCCGGAGTCGAAGAAGCGCGCCTACGACGTCCACCCGCTGCTGGAGGCGCTGCTCGACGAGGGCACCGTCCAGGAGCTGCACGCCCGCTGGGCGCCCAACATCGTCACCGCCCTGGGCCGCTTCGGTGGCCGCACCGTCGGCGTCGTGGCCAACAACCCGCTGCGCCTCGGCGGCTGCCTGGACTCCCCCTCGGCGGAGAAGGCCGCCCGCTTCGTGCGGATGTGCGACGCCTTCGGCGTACCGCTGGTCGTCGTGGTCGACGTCCCCGGCTACCTTCCCGGCGTCGGCCAGGAGTGGGACGGCGTGGTCCGCCGCGGCGCCAAGCTGCTGCACGCCTTCGGCGAGTGCGTCGTCCCGCGGGTCACGCTGGTCACCCGCAAGACCTATGGCGGCGCCTACATCGCCATGAACGCCCGCTCGATCGGCGCGACGAAGGTGTTCGCGTGGCCGGGCGCCGAGGTCGCGGTCATGGGCGCGGTCGCCGCCGTACGCATCCTCCACCGGCGCAAGCTGGCCGAGGTCTCGCCCGACCTGCGCCCGCGCGTCGAGGCCGAGCTCGCGGCCGAGCACGAGCGGATCGCCGGCGGGGTCGACAAGGCCGTCGAGATCGGCGTCGTCGACGAGGTCGTCAGCCCCGAGCGCACCCGCAGCGCCATCGCTGCTGCCCTCTACGAGGCGGTCCAGACCGAGGGCGTACGCCGAGGAGCACACGGCAACATCCCGCTCTGAGGTCGCCGAGGGCGTCACGGACCATCTCGCTCTGGAGGGGTGTGACCGTAACCACACGCCGCCGTGGTGCGTTGCACTCACAGGACACACGTTCCTGGGAGGACCCATGCACCGTCTCGGACATCGTGCCGCCGCATGCGGCGCCGTCGGGCTGGCCGTGGTGGCGAGCCTGGTCGGGATGACGACCGCCACGGCGAGCGCGGAGGACCCGATCGGCGGGATCGTCGCCGGCATCCTCGGCGGCTCGTCCGCGTCGCCGTCGAGCGCGAGCAGCGCCCCTGGAGCCTCCGGGAGCCTCTCGATGCCGAGCGGCCGCCTGCGCAAGGGGTGCCGCGACTACGCGTACACCTACTCGGTCACCGTGCCCGCGGACAGCGAGTGGGACCTGGAGATCTTCGTGACCGATCGTCGTGGGACGGCTCAGGCCTCCGACGTCATCCTCTCGGGTGCGGACCCCCTCAGCGGCACCAAGCGCATCCCGCTGTGCCGCTACAACACCGTGCCGGGCACCTTCACCATGCGCGGCACGCTCTACACCTCCGACGGAGCCAACCCGACGGGCACGACGGTGCTGCCGGCCGATCGCTTCAAGCTCACGATCCACCACCGGCACAAGAAGAGGCATCGCTGAGCCGCAGGCTCAGCGATGCCTCTTCTGTGATCGTCCTCAGACGACCTGGTGCAGCCAGCGGACGGGGGCACCCTCTCCGGCGTGCCGGAACGTCTCGAGCTCGTCATCCCACGGCTTGCCGAGGAGCTTGTCGATCTCGAGCATCATGGTGGTCTCCCCCAAGGCTGCCTTCACCACCGCGGCCTTCAACCGGTCCTCGGGAATCATGATGTCGCCGTGCAGCCCCGTGACGGCGTGGAAGACGCCGAGCTCGGGGGTGTAGGAGAACCGCGCACCCTCGGAGCCGGACGTCGGCTCCTCGGTGATCTCGAACCGCAGGTGGTTCCAGCCCTTGAGCGCCGACGTGACGGCCGCAGCAGAGCCCACCGCGCCGACCCACGAGAGCTCGGCGCGGTAGGTGCCGGACTGGGCCGGCTGCGCCGTCCAATCCAGATTCACAGCGACACCGAGAACCCCGCCGACGGCCCACTCGACGTGCGGACACAGCGCCGAAGGCGCTGAGTGCACGTAGAGCACACCCCGTGTCGCGGCTCGGGTGGCGCTGTGCGATGTCGTGTATCCAGTCACCGTTGTTCTCCTTCGCTCCGGCGCGAGCAACGCCTTCCCCAGCGATCTGGCGCCGAGCGATGGTGGGCAACGATGAATGACACGTATGTAGTTGTGAGCCCATTGTGACCTATGGGGGCCGCGGATGCCAGCGCATCCGCGACCTCCACGTGTCCCGCGCCCTTCGGCGCTGTGCGTGCCGCCTGGGCGTCTACGCGTGCCGTGGCGCCGCGTCAGTCACCGATGCGCTTCTCCAGGTCCGCCGCCCGGTCGCCCGCGTCGGTGATGTCCTCCGCGTCGATGGCGTCCGTGCGGTGGAACCAGGTGAGGGCGTCGTTCAGCCGGCCGGCGGCCTCCAGGGTGTCGGCGTACGCGTAGCGCAGGCGCACGACCCAGGACGCGCGGGTCTTGTTCTGCAGCGGCGCGAGCTCGAGCACACGCAGCGCCGCGTCCAGCTGGCCCATGTCGCGGCGGGCACCGGCCTCCACCAGCGTCATCTCCGCCTTCGCCTCTGGCTTGAAGTTCACCACGGAGGGGCTGTGCGCCAGCTTGATGGCCTGGTCGGGGTGGCCGAGCGCGCGGTGGCAGTCGGCCATGATCGGCAGGTACGCCGTCGCACCGTTCATCCGCTTCGCCGCGCGCAGCTCCGCGAGCGCCTCGGCGTAGTGGCCGGCGGCATAGGCCGCCTCCCCCAGGGCCTCCCGGATCACGGCGATCCGCTGGGCCCGCGCCTTGGCCGCCTTCGCGTGCTGGTAGGCCAGCTCCGGGTCGTCGTCGATGTAGAGCCCCGCGGCAGCGAGGTGCCGCGCGATCCGCGCGGCGAGCTTCTCCGGCAGCCCCTTGAGTTGAGCGGCGACGGCTCGATCGAGCTCCTTGCCGGTCACGTCCTCGGGCAGATCCGGCCCGTCGTACGCGGCCTGGTCGGCCGTGCGCGGCTCACGCTCGGACCGCTCGAACGGGCGACGCTCACCGGCGCGCTTGGGCCCGGCCTTGCCATCGCGATACGACGGCGTGGCGCCGCTGCGGCCACCATCGCGGCTGTCCGCACGCTTGCCGTCCCGGCGCTCGGGCCGACCGCTGTCGCGGCCCGCGGCCGACGAGCTGCGGCCGGCACGGTCGCCAGGGGCGCTGCGTTCCGGCTTGCCGGAGCGCTCGGGACGTCCGGAGCGCTCCGGGCGGCCGCCGGCCGCCCGGCCCTTGCCTGCGCTGTTGCCTTTGCCCGCGCCGCTGCCCTGACCGCCGCTGCGGGGGCGCCCGGATCCCTGACCGGGGCGTGAGCCCCGACGATCGTCTGCCATGGAACAAGCCTTCCTCACTGACGCCGTGTGCGCCAAAGGTACGTCGCGCCCGATCTGGGCGCTAAATGCAGCGTAGGGGCCACCGTGATGGTGGCCCCTACGTGAATGTTTGTCCGGCGGTGTCCTACTCTCCCACAACCTCGCGGTTGC
>Ga0058694_1000097_pt1 | contig 54826 bp, 51 predicted proteins | sample AgamicOrSfrz_FD_55041 | JGI IMG/M metagenome (GOLD analysis project Ga0058694, IMG submission 55041) | Agave microbial communities from Guanajuato, Mexico - Or.Sf.rz | ecosystem: Host-associated > Plants > Phyllosphere > Phylloplane/Leaf | place: Guanajuato, Mexico | collected 2012-05-30 | reverse complement strand
CTGGGCATGTCCGCGAACGTCGCGATGGTCCGCGACGGCCGGCTCACCATGGGCCGCGTCATCGCCGTCGGCGTGAAGCGCGTGGCGCAGGCCGGCGCAACCCTCCTGGTGAGCCACCTCGACCCCAAGACCGGCCTCACCGTCGATGCCGTGGTCGCCACGGGGCCCGGGGGGCGCGTTGCCGCCCTCGGTGATCCGGGGGGCGATGGTCTCGGCGGCCCGGTGCTCTCACCCAACGGCACGACCGCGGTGGGTGCGCGTCACGACGGATCCGGGGTGACGCTCACCGAGTGGTCGCTATCGGCCGGGGCCGTCGTCGGGACGGTCCATGTTCCCGGGGCGGACGACAAGACGCTGCGTCTCGATGCGGTGGACGATCATGGGCTCGCCTACGTCACCACCTTCGCTCCGCGCGCCGGCTTCACGTGGCAGCCTGGCGGCTCGCCCCAGCTCATGACCGGCGTGACAGCCGATCTGTGGAGCGCGGGGTTCACTGTCGTCGGCCCCGACGGGGTCGTCGACCCACCAGGCTGCGATGACCAGCCGTTGGCGGTGGCTCCTGACGGATCGACTGTGCTGTGCCATGGACCCGCTCACTCGGGGCTGGTCTTCGCCCCCGCGGGCGGGACCGAGCGCGTCCCGGTCCGGCTTCCGGTCAAGCCCCTGGATGTGGTCGGCTTCGACTCGGACGGCTCGGCACTCCTGACCGCACGCGACGGCGAATCGGTCTGGCTCGTGCGGTGCACCGCCGCTGATGGCGCGTGTGAGCGCGTCAGCCCGGTGCCCACCGGCGCCACGTTCCCCGAGCCGCTGACGGGGGCGGCGATGGCGCCGGGGACCCCACCCGCTGTGCCCACCACCGCGCCGTCGATCCCGTACGCGCGCGACGGCGTCCTGCATGTCGGTCGCACTGCGTTGGGCTCCGGAATCACCGGCGCGGTCACGTCCGGGGGCACGGTGCTGGCCATGCAGGAGGGAGCGCCGAATGCTGCCGGTGGGTCGACGATCCACGTGAGCCTGGTGGACGGCGACCGTCTCCTGCCGGTGCCCGCGCTCACCTCGGTCGGCCTGGACAACCACTCCGACGCCTATGCGCCGCACCTCTCGACCGACGGCCGTGTGGCCGTGGCCATGAGCTGGCGCGACGGCACCACCCTGCGGATGACGGCGTGGTCGGTGGCTCAGCGACGCGTCCTGGGCACCGTCGACCTGCCGGACCAGATGATCGCGGCCGAGCACATCGTGGGCGTCCAGGCCGACGGCAGCATCGTGTACGGCGACAGCACCGCCCGGGCCGGATTCACGTGGCGACCCGGATCGAAGCCGGTGCGGCTGCCGAAGCAGCTCTCAGACGAAGTCCTCAAGGGCGAGGTGATGGTGACCCCGGCGGGCATCGAGCCGCTCCCGCACGGGTTCCTGCTGCCATCGCCGGACGGATCGCGCTTCCTGGGAACCAACTACCACGGCACCGCGTACATCGCCAGCGTCGAGACCGGCTATCGGGTGGTCCTCGATCTTCCCGACAGCCTCTACGGCGTGGTGGGCTTCGAGTCCGCCGACGACGTGCTGCTGACGGCCGGTGATGCCCAGGGCGGCCCGTTGGTGCGCTGCGACACGACCACCGGCGCCTGCACACAGGTCTGGGCCAGCACCGCCGGCGTCACGTTCGCCGTCACGGGTGACTGGTGATCCGGGCAGGTGTCCAAACGATCGACTGGTCGTTCAGGCGTGCTGCGTGAGCGGCTTCCAGGCCGGCCGGGTCGCCTCGAAGGCGGCGATGTCGGCCTCGTGGGAGAGCGTGATGCCGACGTCGTCGAGGCCGTTGAGCAGCCGGTACTTCGTGTAGGGGTCGATGTCGAACGAGTCGGTCACCGAGCCGTCGGCGGTGCTGACGGTCTGCGCCTCGAGGTCGACGGTGATCTGACCGCCCGGGTTGTCGTCGAGGTAGTCCCACAGTGCCTGGACGACCTTCTCGTCGACCTGGGCGGCGACGAGCCCGGCCTTGCCTGAGTTGCCGCGGAAGATGTCGGCGAACCGGGCGGAGATCACGACCTTGAACCCGTAGTTCTGCAGCGCCCAGACGGCGTGCTCACGCGAGGAGCCGGTGCCGAAGTCCGGGCCGGCNACGAGCACGGTGCCGGCCTTGTACACNTCCTGGTTGAGCACGAAGTCCGGGTCGTTGCGCCACGCGGCGAACAGCCCGTCCTCGAAGCCGGAGCGCGTGACCCGCTTGAGGTAGACCGCCGGGATGATCTGGTCGGTGTCGACGTTGCTGCGCTTGAGCGGTACGCCGACGCCGGTGTGGGTGGTGAACTTGTCCATCAGAAGAATCCGTTCGTCGAGCTGGTCGAGACTCAGGCGTTGGCCGGCGCGAGGTCGGTGGGAGCGGAGAGGGTGCCGCGCACAGCGGTGGCAGCGGCGACGGGCACCGAGACCAGGTGGGTGCGCCCGCCCTTGCCCTGGCGGCCCTCGAAGTTGCGGTTGGAGGTCGAGGCGGAGCGCTCCCCGGGCTGCAGGGTGTCGGGGTTCATCCCCAGGCACATCGAGCAGCCCGCGCCGCGCCACTCGGCACCGGCCTCGAGGAAGACCTTGTCCAGGCCCTCGGCCTCCGCCTGCAGGCGCACCTTGACCGAGCCCGGTACGACGAGCAGTCGCGTGCCCTCGGCCACCTTGTGCCCCTTGATCGTCTCCGCGGCCAGCCGCAGGTCCTCGATCCGGCCGTTGGTGCACGAGCCGATGAACACGGTGTCGACGTGGACCTCGCGGAGCGGCGTACCGGCTTCGAGGCCCATGTAGGTGAGCGCCTTCTCGGCGGCGACGCGGTCCTGCTCATCCTGGAAGTCGGCCGGGTTCGGGACGTTCGCGCCGAGCGGGGCGCCCTGGCCGGGGTTGGTGCCCCAGGTGACGAACGGGGTGACCTCGGCGGCGTCCAGCACGATCTCCGCGTCGAAGACGGCGTCCTCGTCGGTGACCAGCGTCCGCCAGTGCGCCACCGCGGCGTCCCACTCGGCGCCCTTCGGCGCCTCGGGCTTGTCCTGGATGTAGGCGAACGTGGTCTCGTCGGGGGCGATGAGGCCTGCCTTGGCGCCCCACTCGATCGACATGTTGCAGATCGTCATGCGGCCCTCCATCGAGAGCTCGCGGATCGCCTGACCGCGGTACTCCACGATGTAGCCCTGGCCGCCGCCGGTGCCGGTCTTGGAGATCAGCGTGAGGATGAGGTCCTTCGCGGTGACGCCGGCGGGCAGCGAGCCGTTGACGGTCACGGCCATCGTCTTCGGCTTGGCCTGCGGCAGCGTCTGGGTCGCGAGCACGTGCTCGACCTCGGAGGTGCCGATGCCGAACGCGATCGCGCCGAATGCGCCATGGGTCGCGGTGTGCGAGTCGCCGCACACGATGGTCATGCCGGGCTGGGTCAGTCCCAGCTGGGGGCCGACGACGTGGACGATGCCCTGGTTGACGTCGCCGAGGGGGTGCAGGCGCACGCCGAACTCGGCGGCGTTCTTGCGCAGGGTCTCGACCTGGGTGCGAGACACCGGGTCGGCGATCGGCTTGTCCCAGTCGAGGGTGGGGACGTTGTGGTCCTCGGTCGCGAGGGTGAGGTCGGGACGCCGTACCGATCGGCCGGCGAGGCGGAGGCCGTCGAACGCCTGCGGGCTGGTCACCTCGTGAATGAGGTGGAGGTCGATGTAGAGGAGATCAGGCTCCCCGTCCGCCGACCGGACGACGTGCTCGTCCCACACCTTCTCCGACAGGGTCTTGCCCATGGTTCAACGCTCCTCACTGAGACCGGCCGATGTCTGCCCTGACATCGACCTCGATCCCCACGTTAAGTCGATCTCCGCTTGCGATTCCACTCCTTGAGACCTTAGTCTTGCTATATGGACACATCGAGTGGAGTGGGCGTCCTCGACAAGGCCGCCCTCGTGCTGACCGCGCTGGAGTCGGGCCCGGCCACCCTGGCGGGCCTGGTCACCGCGACGGGTCTCGCGCGCCCGACCGCCCACCGGCTCGCTGTCGCACTGGAGCACCACCGCCTGGTGGCGCGCGACATGCAGGGGCGCTTCGTCCTCGGCCCCCGGCTCGCCGAACTGTCGGCCGCGGCCGGCGAGGACCGCCTCCTCGCCACCGCCGGCCCCGTCTTGGCGAGGCTGCGCGACATCACCGGCGAGTCCGCCCAGCTGTGGCGCCGTCAGGGCGAGTTCCGCGTCTGCGTGGCCGCCGCCGAGCGGCCCTCCGGTCTGCGCGACACCATCCCGGTCGGCTCACAGCTGACCATGCGCGCGGGCTCCGCGGCGCAGGTGCTGCTCGCCTGGGAGGACCCGGAGCGCTTGCACCGCGGCCTGCAGAACGCCGCCTTCTCCGCCGCCGCGCTCTCCGGAATCCGTCGCCGGGGATGGGCACAGTCCATCGGCGAGCGTGAGGCCGGCGTCGCGTCGGTGTCGGCACCAGTCCGCTCCCCCGGCGGCAAGATCATCGCCGCGGTCTCGGTCTCCGGCCCGCTGGAGCGACTCACCCGCCAGCCCGGCCGGATGCACGCGCCCGCCGTACTGGCCGCCGCGGAGCGGCTCTCGGAGTCGCTGCGCCGGGCAGCGGAGTAGAACCCGGCTGCGGTCACATCACCCGAGCTTCCCCAGGGCGACTGCGGCCCTGAGCAGGGGCGCGAGCGTCTCGCCGTCGGCGATCTCGCCGCTGTCCACCATCGCCCACACCCGTGCCCAGGGAACGGTCATCACCTCGGTGATGCCCTCCTCCTCCATCGCATGCGGCGTCCCGGACGTGCGCAGGTCCGTGGCCAGGAAGATCCGGCCCGGTGCGTTCGCGACACCGTTCAGAGACCACACCTGTCCCAGGTCACGCCACCCTTCGGCCTCGAGTCCAGTCTCCTCGCGCAGCTCACGCTGCGCCGCGATCAGAAGGTCCTGTCCGTCGGTCCCGCCGGCGGGCACCTCGATCGACTCGCGGCCCAGCGTGTAGCGGAACATGCGGATCAGCACGACTTCGTCAGCGTCGGTGACGGCCACCACGAAGACAGCCGGGTGGCGCACCTGCACCACGCCGTAGACGCCCAGGCCGCCGTCGGGTCGCACGACCTCGTCCTCGCGGACCGCGATCCAGCGGTTCTCGTAGGCGATGCGCGAGGACAGGGTCTGCCACCACATGGCCACCACCGTAGTTCGACCGGCACAAGCGCAAACTCGGCGCCCACAAGCGCAAAGTCGGCCGCCACAACGACCAATTCGGTCAGAAGAGCGAGTGGGACTCCAGCGACAGCAACAGCTGCTTGCGGTCCATGCCCCCGGCGTAGCCGGTGAGTGAGCCGTTCGCGCCGATGACGCGGTGGCACGGGATCACCACCGGGATCGGATTGCGGCCGTTGGCGAGGCCGACGGCCCGGGCGCCGTGGCCGGTGAGACCGAGCCGGCCGGCGATCTGGCCGTACGTCGCGGTCCGGCCGTAGCCGATCGTGACCAGCTCCTCCCAGACCCGCTGCTGGAAGGAGGTCCCGACCGGCGCCAGCGGCAGGTCGAACGTGGTGCGGTCGCCGGCGAAGTACTCCTCCAACTGGCCGGCGCAGGCCACCAGCAGCGGATGGTCGTCCGCCTGCTCACCGCGGGGCCGACCGTCGGCGTAGGTGAACGGGTGGAAGTCGATGGCGGTGATCGCGCCGTCGCGCTCCACCAGGCGCAGCTGGCCGATGGGCGAGTCGACGAGGGTCCACATCAGGCTGCCTCCAGAGGTTGGTGCGGCCGGTCCGGCCGGTCGAGGGAGTTCCACAGGTAGAGCGAGGCGTAGGAGCGCCAGGGGCGCCAGGCCGGGTCGAGGCGGTCAGGCGCGGCGCCGAGCCGCGTCAGCGCCCGCCGGAGACCGACGTCGCCGGGCAGGAACACATCGGGGTGGCCGAGGGCACGCAGCGCGATGTAGTCCGCCGTCCACGGGCCGATGCCGGGCAGCTTCATCAGCGCCGCCCGCACCGCATCGCGGTCAGCGCCCCTGTCGAGGGCGACGTCACCGCTCACGACGGCCGCGCCCAGCGCCGACAGCGCGCGCCCGCGGGCGCGCGGCATCGGCAGGTCATCGGGGGCGAGTGCAGCGATCGCCTCAGCCGTGGGGAAGAGGTGGTTGAGCCCCTCGATGCCGGTCTCCACCGGGGTGCCGTGGGCGGCGACGAGCCGGCCGAGCACCGTGCGGGCACCGGCCACGCTGACCTGCTGGCCGACGATGGCACGCACCGCGAGCTCGACGCCGTCGGCGCTGCCGGGCACTCGCAGTCCGGGAACGGCGGCCACCAGCGGCGCGAGCAGCCCGTCCGAGGCCAGATGCTCCCCGACCGCGACCGGGTCGCAGTCGGCGTCCAGGATGCGGCGCACCCGCTCGACCGCTGCAGCGGTGTCGCGCAGGTCCATCAGCCGGAACGTCGCCGGCACGAACCCGGTGCCCGGCCCGGCGAGGTCGCCGAGCTCGACGGTGACGACCCCGGCGCCGTGCGGCAGATCCAGCGTGCGGGAGTACGTCGAGGGGCCGGCGACCTCGACCCCGGGCACCGCATGGTCGGCGAGGAAGCGCAGCAGCGCCACTCCGGCGTACGGCGTCCGCACCGCCAGCCTGAGGCTCAGCACGCCGCTCCCGGCGTCGAGCCTCCCGCGGGCGCGTCGCCCGCGCAGTTGCGACGGCGTGGCGTCGTACACCTCTCGCAGGGTGTCGTTGAACTGCCGCACGCTGGCGAAGCCGGCCGCGAAGGCGACCTCGGCCAGGCCGAGCCGGCTCGTCTCGATCAGCGTGCGGGCGGTCTGGGCGCGACGGGCGCGGGCGAGGGCGAGGGGTCCGGCGCCGAGCTCGGCGACGAGCAGCCGCGAGAGATGGCGGGGCGTGTAGCCGATCCGGCGGGCCAGCCCCTCGACGCCCTCCCGGTCCACGACACCGTCCGCGATCAGCCGCATCGCCCGGCCGGCGACGGTCGCCGCGACGTCCCACTCCGGGCTGCCGGGGGTCGCATCGGGCAGACAGCGCTTGCACGCCCGGTAGCCGGCGGACTGGGCGGCAGCGGCGCTGCGATGGAACGTGACGTTCGCCCGGGCGGGTGTGCGCGCCGGGCACGAGGGCCGGCAGTAGATGCCGGTGGTGCGCACGGCGGTGTAGAACACGCCGTCGAAGCGCCGGTCGCGGGCGGAGACCGCCCGGTAGCAGGCGTCGGCGTCGAGTTCCATGGCTCCATCCTGCCGCAGGCCACCGACAGTCTCTGGCGGAATTCGGACACGACAGGGAAGCCTCGCGACGAGCGGGCGCCGACACGCCGGGACGAGCCCGGCACCGGCGTTCATGTGCCTTTCAGCCATTGCTGCAAGGATCCGCTCATGTCCACGACCGGCCCGATGGCGCCGCATCACCGACGCGTTGTCGCGACGGTCATCTCCACCACGCTGCTGGTGCTCGCGCTCGCCACCGGCTCCCTGGTCTCGGTGTTCTACGAGCGGCTCGACGCGAACCTGCACACCGGGCAGGCGATCAAGCACCTGCGGCACAAGCGTCAGACCGGGCCGAAGTCGCCGCTCAACATCCTGGTGATGGGCCTCGACACCCGCGACTGCGCGGGCTGCCACATCGACAACGAGCCGGGCGGCGACGGCTCGGACACCACGATCCTGCTGCACATCTCCGCCGACCGGCGCACGGTGTACGGCGTCTCCATCCCGCGCGACGCCCTGGTCGCCCCGGTGGGATGCACCGCGAAGTCGACGTACGGCAGCACCGGGCTGGTGCAGTGGAACGCCGCCTTCGCCGCGGGTGGCGCCGAGTGCACCGCCGAGCAGGTGGAGAAGAACTTCGGCGTGTACGTCGACGACTACGTCACGATCAACTTCGGCGGCTTCAAGGACATGGTCGACGCGATCGGCGGCGTCGACATATGCATCCCGTTCGAGCTCAAGGACCCCGTCTATGAGCACGTGGACTTCAAGCCCGGCCCGGCCGTCCATCTCGACGGCACCAACGCGCTGAAGTACGTCCGTCTGCGCCACGTCCTCGACGGCAGCGACATCGGCCGGATGAAGCGACAGCAGGCGTTCATCAGCGCGATGATCAACAAGGTCATCTCGGCCGGCACCCTGACCCGACCGGACCGGGTGTACGCGTTCGCCAACGCGCTCACCAAGTCGATGACCACGAGTCCCGACCTCGGGCACGTGAAGGATCTGGTCAAGCTCGCCGAGCAGCTCAAGAACACCAGCCTCGGCGACATCCGGTTCGTCACCGTGCCCAGCCAGCCCTACGACGTACCGCGCAACGACCCGCGCTGGGGACGCGTGCAGATCCTGCCCGCCGCCGCCCAGCTGTGGAAGCGGATCAACGCCGACAAGCCACTGTCGAAGGCGCTGTCGGCCAGCGCGCTGAGCGCCGGGACCGCGTCGGCCGGAGCGAGTCCGAGCTCGGCCCACGCGAGCCGCAGCGCCTCCAGCGGCACATCGGGCAGCAGCACCTCGGCCTCGGCGCAGAGCACGCCCAGTACGTCCACCGCCGCGGCGAGCGAGGCCGCGCGCAGCGGCCTGTGCTCCTGAGCCTCAGGCGCTGCGGTCCAGGACGAACCACACGGTCGTCCCACCGGCATCGAGCTCCGAGCCCCACCGGTCCGCGAGCGCGTCCACCAGCGCCAGGCCGCGCCCGTGGACGGCGAGCGGATCATCGAACGGCGCCTCGGCGGGCCGGCGCAACAGGCCCGCACCCGCGCCGGGCGCGCTGACCGACGGTCCGGTGTCGCGCACCATCGTGGTCAGCACGCCCTGGTCGTAGACGACCTTGACCTGACAGCCCCGATCGGTGTGCACCAACGCGTTGGTGACCAGCTCGCTCAGGCACAGCAACGCGTCCTCGGTCGTCTCGCGGTCGAGGTGCCAGTCCCGCAGGAGCCGGCGCAGGAACGTCCGGGCCGCGCCGATGTCGCGCACCGAGGCGACGTCGTGGACGGCCCACCGGGCACCAGCCGCGACGGGGTCCTCGACCAGCGACCGGGTCGGCAGCATGGTGGCCCGCTGCGCCCGACGCAGCTCGGCTCCGAGCGTCTCACCGAGCGCCGCCAGCGCCGCCACGTCCGGTACGGCGCAGGCCGGTGGCGCGTCGTAGAACAGCACGAAGGCGCCGAGGACCTGGCCGGCCGCCCGCAGGGGCGCGGTCGCCACACTGGCGGTGGGCGGTCGCTGGCGCGCGATGAAGTCGGGGTAGCGGCCGGCGAGCTCCTCGAGCGACCCCAGGACCACCTCGCCGGTGCGGACGGCCGCATTGAGCGGCACGTCCTGGTAGGCGTCGACATGGCACCAGTCGACCGCCACCTCGTTGGCCCGGTCGCTCGCGGTGAAGAGCAGCCGCCTACCCCCGCCCTCGTTGAGCGCCAGCCCGGCCCGCAGGACGTGGGGGCGCCCCTGGAGCCGGCGCAGCGCATCCCTGGCCCAGGCAGCGGTGGCGCGCGTGGACCCCGATCCGAATGCCGCGGCCTGCTCCACCCTCCGAGAGTAGGGGCAAAGCGCGCGGGATGCGTCCCGACGTACGGCGGAAGTCCTGGGTCTCGAAGTCCCGGGAAATGCTCGAGGGGCCCAGCGCGCACTGCGCTGGGCCCCTCGATGCCGTGGTACCCCCGACCGGATTTGAACCGGCGTTACCGCCGTGAGAGGGCGACGTCCTAGGCCGCTAGACGACGGGGGCGAGGCAGTCGGCCTTCCGGTTTCCCGTCCGGCCAACGAGCAGAAACCCTAGCGGAAGCTTTCGTTTCGGCTCAAATCCGCGGCTTTCGCCTCGGACTCGCTGGGATACTAGGACTCGAACCTAGAATAACTGAACCAGAATCAGTCGTGTTGCCAATTACACCATATCCCATTGACTTTGCAGTCAATGCGCCCGTGGTCGCAGCGACCGGCGCGATGCAGAAGATTACACGGCCCGTTCCGAGGAGACGAAATCGGGCCTCGAGGTCCGGCGGACCAGTCCGCGCCGGCGTCCGGCCCACCACACCAGCCCCAGGAACGCCAGCGACTGGGTCAGCGTGACCGGGATGCTCCACCAGCTTCCCGACGACACGTTGAGCGTCGCGCCGATGTCGCCGTAGACGAGCGCGAGGCCGAAGGCCAGGAAGTTGTTGAGCACGTGCATCGCGATGCCGGCCTCGAGTCCCCCGGTCGCGACGACCAGGATGCCGGCGACCAGGCCGAACGCGAAGCGGTCGAAGAAGACCGGCACGTCCTGGGTGCCGTGGGCCAGCGCGAAGAGGAAGGCCGGGATCAACACCGCGGCGGCCCGGGAGCGGAACAGCCCCCCGAACGCCTGGGTCAGATAGCCACGGAAGGCGTACTCCTCCCCCGCAGCCTGCAGCGGTGTCAGGAGGAGGATCACCAGCAGGTAGTCGCGCATCTGCGCCGACCAGTGGTTGACCGACCCGCCGACCTTGGTGTCCGAGGACCCCTGGGACGGCAGCGCGGCCGAGACGACGAGCGTCGCGACCAGGGCCAGGACCGCCAGCCCCAGGCAGACCAGGAACCATCGCCACCGGAAGCGGCCGGCCACCGAGGCGAGCCAGCCCGGACGCAGCGCGTGGGCCACCCGCGTGACCACCATGGCGACGGGGATCGCGGCGGCGAGCGACAGGTTGAGGAACGCCAGGCCGCCCGGCGTCAAGTGGCGGGTGTCCTCGATGCGCTTGAGCGATGCCGCGACGTGGTGCCCGGTGACGGCGTACCCGAGCGCGAAGGCGCCCTGCAGCAGCAGCTGCGCCACCACCAGGGTCAGCACCAGTAGTGCGAGCACCCCGAGCAGCGTGCGTGCCCAGCCGGTGCGGCCGGCACGCTGCAACTGGTGATAGGCCAGCCCCCGGCCCGGCTCGCGCGTCGGCACCGGACCGGCCTCAGGCCAGCGCGCTCTGCAGCCGCGCCAGCGACCGCTCGCGACCCAGCAGCTCGAGGGACTCGAACAGCGGCGGGCTGACGCGCCGGCCGGTGACGGCGACCCGGACCGGCCCGAACGCCACCCGCGGCTTGAGGCCCATCTCCTCGATCAGCGCCTGCTGCAGCACGTCGTTGATGCGCGCGGCCGACCAGGGCTCGGCGCGCAGGAGGGCGTCGTACGCCGCCTGCACGACCGCCTGGCCGTCCTCGGTGTCGACCAGCTTGGTCCTGTCCGCCTCGTCGAGGACGAAGTCGCTCTCCGGCACGAACAGGAACCACAGCAGGTCGCCGACCTCGGTGAGCTTGTTGACCCGCTCGGCGACGAACGGCATCGCGAGCTCCAACAGCTGGGCCTCGGCCGGCGTCATCGGATCGCCGAGGAGGCCGTCGCGCTGGAGGAACGGCAGCGCCCGGTGGGTGATCTCCTCCACGGAGAGCCGGTGGATGTGGGCGGCGTTGATCGCATCGCACTTCTTCAGGTCGAAGCGCGCCGGATTCGGGTTGACGTCCTTGATGTCGAACGCCTCGACCATCTCCTCCAGGGAGAAGAGGTCGCGGTCCCCCGAGATCGACCAGCCGAGCAGCGCGAGGTAGTTCAGCAGCCCCTCGGGGACGTAGCCCTGGTCGCGGTAGGCCAGCGCATGCGCCTGCGGGTCGCGTTTGGAGAGCTTCTTGTTGCCCTCGCCCATGACGTAGGGAAGATGGCCGTACTCGGGCGTGAACTCGGCCAGGCCGATCTCCTTGAACGCCTCGAACAGCGCGAGTTGGCGCGGCGTCGAGGAGAGCAGGTCCTCACCACGCAGCACGTGCGTGATCCGCATCCGGGCGTCGTCGACCGGCGCGGTGAGCGTGTACAGCGGGTCGCCGTTGGAGCGGGCGAGCGCGTAGTCGGGCACATGCTCGGTCTCGAACGTCACCTCGCCGCGGACCAGGTCGGTCCAGGTGATGGAACCCGCGGGCATCCGGAACCGCGGCACCGGCTGACGGCCGTCGGCCTCGAAGGCCGCCACCTGCGCGGAGGTGAGGTCGCGGCAGAAGTTGTCGTAGCCCATCACCTTGGAGCCGGACGCCTTGCGGCGCGCGTCGACCTCCTCGGTGGTGCAGTAGCAGTCATAGACCGAGGAGGTGCCGCGCAGCCGGGTCAGGGCGTCGCGGTAGATCTCGTCGCTCTCCGACTGCCGGTAGGGACCGTAGGGACCGCCGACCTCGACGCCCTCGTCCCAGTCGAGGCCGAGCCAGCGCATCAGCTCCAAGATGCCCTGGTAGGACTCCTCGGTGTTGCGGGCCTTGTCGGTGTCCTCGATCCGGAAGACGAACGTGCCGCCGTGATGGCGGGCGAAGGCCCAGTTGAACAGGGCCGTGCGGACCAGGCCGACGTGCGGGCTGCCGGTCGGCGAGGGCGCCATCCGGACCCGGACGGCACCGGGGGTCGAGCCGGCACCGGAGGTCGAGCCTGTCGAGACCACGTCATTACTCATTTCTTCACCACGGTGTTGGTCAGGGCGCCCAGGCGCTCGATGGAGATCTCGACCTCCTGGCCGGGCTGCATCGCGCCGACGCCGGCCGGCGTACCGGTCAGGATGACGTCGCCGGGAAGCAGCGTCATCGCGGAGGTGACGTGGCTGATGATGGCCGGTACGTCGAAGATCAGGTCGCTGGTCGTGCCGTCCTGCTTNAGGTCGCCGTCGAGGAACGTCTGCACCCGCAGCCCGGTCTTCACGTCCTCGAGCGTCANCTCGGTCTCGATCCAGGGCCCCAGCGGGCAGAACGTNTCGAAGCCCTTGGCGCGACTCCACTGCCCGTCGGAGACCTGCAGGTCGCGGGCCGAGACGTCGTTGGCGATCGTCCAGCCGTAGATGACGTCCGCGGCCCGCTCGGCCGGGACGTCCTTGCAGATCCGGCCGATGACGATGGCGAGCTCGCCCTCGAAGTGGACGTTCTGCGACTGGGGCGGGTACACGATCGCGTCGCCGGGGCCGATCACCGAGGTGTTCGGCTTGAGGAAGAACAACGGCTCGGTGGGGGCGTCGCCGGTCAGGTCCTTCATCTCGGCGATGTGATCGGCGTAGTTCTTGCCGATCGCGACCACCTTGCTGCGCGGGATCACCGGCGCCAGCAGCCTGACGTCGGCGAGCCGGTGGGTCTGGTCCAGCGGGTTGATCCCGGCGTAGAGCGGGTCCCCGGCGAGCGCGACGACCTGGGCGTCGGGGTCGGGCTGACCGAACTCGTCCAGGTCGCCGGTCACGATGCCGAAGAGCGGCTCGTCTCCTGTGGTGAAGCGGGCGATGCGCACCCGCCGAGCCTATCGAGTACGCCGACACGTCCCGGGGCCGGTCATGCCTCAGCCGCTGAGGATCTGCGGGGCGGCCACCTTGATGGTGGCGTTGGCCCAGCGCAGCTGCCGCAGCGTCTGGGGATGGCAGCGACTGGTGAGCTCGAGGAGCTCGTGGTCGCGCACGGCCTGGGCGACCTGTCCGAGCATCACCCAGTCGACCGATACGCCGGCCGCCTTCACGTGCACCTCGCGCAGGTCGGCGAGGAGCAGCAACCCTGCCTCGGAGCGGCGGCCGAGGAGCTCACCCGTCCGCTGTCGCAGCCGCGCCAGGACGGTGTCGTCCTCGGCATGCTCCGGGTCGAGGGAGAGTCCACGACCTCTGCCGACGACGGCGAGCTGACGGATGTGCTCCTCGGACCAGGCGGCGAGGTCACGGGCGACGTGGAAGACCTCGTGCTCGGCACGGTGTCGGTCGGAGACGTGGAGCAGGAGGGTGGCGAGGTCGCTCTCGGCCGCGTGCAGGTCGCGCAGGAGGCCGTCGATCCGGTTCATCGCACGGCTCCGTCCACCCGGTCGACCGCGCAGGCCGCCGTCTTGTAGATCGGCTGCTTGGAGGCCGGATCCCAGTCGGTGATGGTCAGCTCGTTCGCCGCGCGGCCCCCGGATTCATCCGGCCCGCTGCCTCCCGGCTCGTCCCAGTAGCCGTAGTGGAACGGCAGGAACACCACACCGGGCCGGATCCCGCCGATGCGCGCGGCGGCGACCACCGCACCGCGGGGCGTGGTGATCCGCAGCAGGTCGCCGTCGGACCAGCCGTTGCGCTCGGCGTCCTCGGCCGAGACCTCCACCCACACCTCGGGCGCGGCGGCCTGGAGCTCGGGGGCGCGGGCGGTCTTGGTGCGGGTGTGGAAGTGGTAGACGGTGCGACCGGTGATGAGCTGGAGCGGGAACTCCTCCGAGGGACGCTCGTGGGCCGGGTGGTAGCGCGCGGCCTTGATGATCGCCTTGCCGTCGGGGTTGAGCGAGCGGTACTCGACCGGCTCCACGGGCGTGCCGGTCTCCAGGTCCTTGCCGTAGCTCTCGCAGACGTCCGGCGCCGCCCAGAAGGTGCCGTCGGCGTACAGCCGCGGGGTGGCGTCGGGCCACTGGACGCCGCCGCCACGGAGCCGCTCGTAGGAGATCGCCGTGTAGTCGCACGGTCGGCCGGCGCTGCAGCGCTGCCACGCGGCGTAGGCCTCCTCCGGCGTCGACCAGGTGATGAGGGGGCCGCCGTCCTCGTCCTTGAGGTCGAGCCCACGGGCCAGGTCGAGGAGGATGTCGAGGTCCGACCGGGCCTCGCCGGGCGGGTCGACGGCCTTCTCGCTCAGGTGCACGGTCCGGTCGGCATTGGTGAACGTGCCGGTCTTCTCCCCCCAGGTGGCGCCGGGGAGCACGACGTCGGCCAACTGCGCCGTCTCGGTCAGGAAGAGGTCCTGCACCACCACGAACAGCCGCTCCTGCCGCAGCACGTCCCTGATCCGCTGCAGCTCCGGCAGCGAGACCGCCGGGTTGGTGGCGGTGATGTAGAGGAGCCGGAGCGAGCCCTCCTCGGCGTACCGCATCATCTGCATCAGGTGGGTCGGCGGGCCGTAGTGGGGGATGCGGTCGGGCTCGACGTTCCAGATCCGGGCGAGCTCCTCGACGTGGCTGTCGTTGGCCCAGTTGCGGAAGCCGGGCAGGTCGCCGTCCGCGCCCGTCTCCCGGGTGTTCTCGGCCGTGGGCTGGCCGTTCATCTGCAGCACCCCGCACCCGGGCCGGCCGAGCATGCCGCGCAGCAGGTGCAGGTTGTTGACCTGTACGGCGGAGGCGGTCGCCTGGTGTGACTGGTAGAACCCCTGCAGCACCGTCGACAGCAGCCGCTGCGCCGTGCCGATCAGCCGGGCCGCCTCGCGGATGTCGGCGGGGTCGACGTCGCACACCTGGGCCGCCTGCTCCGGCGTGACGCCCGCCACCTCCTTGGCCAGCTCCTCGAAGCCGACCGCGTGCTGCTCGAGGTAGGCGTGGTCGACCCAGTCCTTCTCGATGAGCTCGTGGAGGAGCGCGTTCATCAGCATCAGGTTCGTCCCCGGTCGCGGGGCGAGATGGACGGTGGCCCGCTCCGCGACAGGGGTGCGGCGCGGGTCGACGCAGATGATCTTCGGCGGCTCGGGGCCGGCGAGCCGGTCGAGGATCCGCGCCCACAGCACCGTCTGGGTGGCCGCGACGTTGTGGCCGAAGAGGGCGATCACGTCGGCGTGGTCCACGTCGTCGTAGGACCCGGGCTGGCCGTCGCAGCCGAAGGACTCCTTGAGCGCCTCGCCGGCGGTCGCCGTACAGAGCCGGGTGTTGCCGTCGACGTGCGCCGTACCGATCCCGCCGTGGGCGAGGACCGCCAGCGTGTAGCTCTCCTCCAGGAACAGCTGGCCGGTGGTGTAGAACCCGACGCCACCGGGCCCGTGGATGTCGAGCACCCCTCGCATCCGGTCCACGACGGTCGCCATCGCGATGTCCCAGTCGGTCTCGACCAGGATGCCGTCGCGGCGCACCATCGGCCGGGTCAGCCGGTCGGGGCTGTTGTTGGCCTGCCAGCCGAACAGGTCCTTGGGCCCNAGCCGACCCCGGTTGACCCGGTCGTCCTCGCGGCCGCGGACGCCGACGATGCGACCGTCCTTGACGGCGATGTCCATCGCGTCGCCGTTGGAGTGCAGCAACGAGGCGGCCTGGACCCAGCGCTCGACATCGTCCTCGCCCACGCCGTCGGCCAGCTGCAGGTCGACGCGGGACGGCCACGGCTCTCCCGGACCGTAGGGCGTGCGCTGTCCCCACGGGTCCTCGATGCGCGCGTGCACCATGCGGGTACGGGTATCCGCCCGAAGCGGCGCGCATGCATGCGCAGCGGCGGCGCGCAGGTGGTGCTCAGGTGGTGCTCAGGTGGTGCTCAGGTGGTGGGCAGGAGGCGCTCGATCGCCGGCGCGATGCGCTCCGGCGCCGTCATCGAGCCGAAGCGACGCACGACCTGCCCCTGCGAGTCGAGGAGGAACTTGGTGAAGTTCCACCGCACCTTGGACCCGAGCGCGCCGCGCGCCTCGGCGCGCATCCACCGGTAGAGCGGGTGGGCGCCAGGGCCGTTCACGTCGATCTTGGCGAACATCGGGAACGTCACGCCGAAGGTCCGGTGGCAGAACTCCCCGATCCGCTGCTCGTCACCCGGCTCCTGTCCACCGAACTGGTTGCACGGGAACCCGAGCACGACCAGGCCCCGGTCCCGGTAGGTCTGCCAGAGCGTCTCCAATCCCCCGAGTTGCGGGGTGAAGCCGCAACGCGAGGCNGTGTTGACGACCAGCACGACCTTGCCGGCGTAGCGGCTCAGCTGCTCCTCGGTGCCGTCGAGGCGGACGGCGTCGAAGTCGGACAGGCTCGTCATGGGCACTCCTCCCAGCGCCAGGTCAGGGCGCTCGGACCGGGTTCGTGGCGGGCGCCACGGTAGGTCGTCGGGAATCTACCCGTCGGGGGTCCAGGCGACTGCCGGGTGGTTGCGAGGGTGCGTCGGGCGCGGCCTACCCTGGGGCGGTGGACGGCGCCGCACTCGACATCGATGAGCGCACCGCCGCTCACCGGGCGAGGCTGCTGCCCTACGTCGAGCCGCATNTCGCGCGCCGGGCGGCCCGGNCGGCTCATCCGGTGCACGACTTCCTGTTCACCTACTACTCCTTCCGGCCCGCCCAGCTCCTGCGCTGGACGCCGGCGTCACCGACGCTCCCGACCGACAAGCAGGTGCTGGTGCAGACGCTGCTGCGCCTGCTGCGCGCCACGGCCTCGCGTGCGCCGAACCTGGGCTGCTTCGGGCTGCACGAGTGGGCGATGGTCTACCGCTCGTCGGCGACCCGGCACCCGCGTCCCCTGCGGCTGGGCGGCGAGGGCACCGACGCCGTGGTCGAGTCGCACCGCATCCGGTGTTCGCACTTCGACGCCTACCGCTTCTTCACCCCCGACGCCGCGCCGCTCAACACCCTGCGACCGGGCCGCGACGACCGCACCGACTTCGAGCAGCCTGGGTGCCTCCACGCCGGCATGGACCTCTACAAGCACGCCTTCCGGTTGTGGCCGCTGATCGGCTCCGACCTGGTGGCGGACTGCTTCGAGCTGGCGTGGGACATCCGGATCATGGACATGCGCGCGGCGCCGTACGACCTCTCCGGCGTCGTCCTCGACCCGACCGGGGAGCCGTGGACGCCGGTGCGGATCGAGACGCCCGAGGGCAAGCAGGAGTACGCCGCCGCGCAGCGCGTCTTCGCCGACCGCGCCGCCCCGCTGCGCGCCGCACTCGTCGCCGAGTGCGAGCGGCTCCTCGCCGCTCCTCGCCTCGCCGCCCGGGCCGAATGAATATTCGTTCGGCCGCTCGGCGCGGACCGCGAGAATGGCTAGCATGAGCGACCCGAGCATCCGCCGCATCCAGCCCGATGACGTGCCCGCAGTGGTGGGGCTCGTCCGCGAGCTCGCCGACTACGAGAAGGCACCAGAGGAGTGCCACCTCACCGAGACGCAGCTCCACGAGGCGCTGTTCGGGGAGGCGCCCGCCGTCTTCGGCCACGTGGCCGAGGTCGATGGCGAGGTCGTCGGGATGGCGCTGTGGTTCCTCAGCTTCTCGACGTGGCGTGGCGTTCACGGGATCTACCTCGAGGACCTCTATGTGAGTCCCGCCGCCCGCGGCACCGGCCTGGGCAAGCGACTGCTGCGAGCGCTCGCGCGCGAGTGTGTCGACCGTGGCCTGGCTCGGCTCGAGTGGGCCGTGCTCGACTGGAACGAGCCGGCGATCGGGTTCTACCGCTCGCTGGGCGCGGTCCCGATGGAGGAGTGGACCGTCAACCGGCTCACCGACGACGCCCTGCGGAAGCTGGCCACGACAGAGTGAGCCCCATGCGCGACACGCGAGGACGCGCTGGCGGTCCTGGAAGGTGCCCCGACCATCAGCCGGCACTCTGGAGCGCCTCGTGCTACTCCTACCACCCATGAGAGCCAAGATCCTTCGGACCATTGCCGGCTTGGGCCTCATGGCATTCCTCGCAGCATGCGGCGCCGGACAACCCGCGGAACCGACAGGCGACGCGGCAATGCACCGGACGAGCATGCCGCCGCAGGCGGCGACCAGCACCGCGGCCGCGCCGACCACGTCGTCGTTGCGGTCGGCGCCGCCGTCGGACTTCGCCACTCCGCGCGGCGCCGAAGTCGTGGACCGGACCGGCACCGGGACCCGCAAGGTCACGGTCGGGCCGTGGCGCGCGCACCGGCGGCTCACGGTCGGCCTGACCTGCCGCGGAAGCGCCGGCGCCTCGATCACCGACAGGCGAGCCACGTCCTTCCTCACCGTCGCGGGCTGCCACGCGAACGCGTTCTACACCTCGGCCGCGACCTTCTCGCGCGCCGACACCCGGCTGACCGTGCACGCCGCGCCGGGGACCGCGTGGCATCTGATCATCTGGCTCGGTTGACCGATGCGCTAACCTGAACGCCGTTCAGGACGACGACAAGGGGCCGCCATGACCAGCTTCGACCAGCTCGCCGACACGATCCTCGCCGGCGGCAGCGCCACACCCGAGGACGCGCTGGCGGTCCTGCGGGCCGACGACGCCGAGCTGATGGGCGTGGTCGCTGCGGCCGGGCGCCTTCGCCGGCAGCACTTCGGCAACACCGTCAAGGTCAACTACCTGGTCAACCTGAAGTCCGGCCTGTGCCCGGAGAACTGCAACTACTGCAGCCAGGCGATCGGCTCCCAGGCCCCCATCCTGAAGTACTCCTACCTGTCCAAGGAGGAGACCCTGAAGCAGGCCGGCGCCGGCCTCCAGGGCGGCGCGACGCGCGTGTGCATGGTCTCCTCCGGCCGCGGCCCCTCCGACCGTGACATCGACAAGGTCGTGGAGATGACCGAGGCACTCAAGGAGGAGTACGACGGCGTCGAGGTCTGCGCCTGCCTCGGCCTGCTCAAGGACGGCCAGGCCGAGCGCCTCAAGGCCGCCGGCGTCGACGCCTACAACCACAACATCAACACCGCCGAGTCGCACCACGACAACATCGTGCAGACGCACACCTATGAGGACCGCGTCGCGACCATCGGCAAGGCCAAGTCGGCCGGGCTGTCCCCCTGCTCCGGCCTGATCGCCGGTCTCGGTGAGACCGACGAGCAGCTGGTGGAGGCGCTGTTCGCGCTGAAGGAGCTCGATGCCGACTCGATCCCGGTGAACTTCCTGATGCCGTTCGACGGCACGCCGTACGAGAACACCTGGGAGCTCTCCCCCACCCGCTGCGTGAAGATCCTGGCGATGGCGCGCTTCGTGTGCCCCGACAAGGAGATCCGCATCGCCGGCGGCCGCGAGATGCACCTGCGTTCGATGCAGGCCACCGCCCTGCACGTCGCGAACTCGATCTTCCTCGGCGACTACCTCACTTCCGAGGGCCAGGACGCGCTCACCGACCTCGAGATGCTGCGCGACAACGGCTTCTCCATCCTCGGCATGGACCAGAGCGCCTTCGACGAGCTGATCGCCAGCCACCGCGCCGGGATCACGCACCGCGCCCACGCCGCGGCCACCCCGTGCGGGTCCGCCGGCGGCACGGGCTGCGGCGACGGCTGCGGCGGCTGCTCGCACGCCGCTCCGGCCGCCGAGACCTCCCCGGTGCTCGAGCCCTCCGCGGAGCTCGAGCCGTCTCCGGTGGTCGAGCCCTCCTCACCGGTGGTCGAGCCTGTCGAGACCAAGCCGGTCCTGCGCCGTCGGGGCGCCGGCACCGAGGTCCCGGCGAACGCCTAGCCATGCCACAGCCGGATGCCTTGGAGCCCGAGCACGTCGAGGCGCTGCTCGCCTACGACCGCGAGCATCTCTGGCATCCCTACACCTCGATGACCGAGCCGGCCCCGGTGCGGCTGGTGACCGGAGCCTCCGGCGTACGCCTGCGGGTCTCGACAGGCTCGACCACCGGAGCAGGCTCGACCACCGGAGCAGGCTCGACCACCGGAGCAGGCTCGACCACCGGAGCCGGCTCGACCACCGGAGTCGGCGCACGTTCCGTCGAGCGTGAGGTCATCGACGGGATGTCCTCCTGGTGGGCGGCGGTGCACGGCTACCGCGTGCCGGAGCTGGACGCGGCGCTGCTGCGCCAGACCGAGCAGATGGCGCACGTGATGTTCGGCGGCCTGACCCACGAGCCGGCCATCCGGCTGGCCCAGCGACTGGTCGCGATGACGCCGGCCGGGCTGGACAAGGTCTTCCTGGCCGACTCCGGCTCGGTGTCGGTCGAGGTCGCGATGAAGATGGCGCTGCAGTTCCAGCGCGGGAAGGGCCGACCCACCAGCCGGCGGTTCCTGTCGCTGCGCGGCGGCTACCACGGCGACACGTTCCACCCGATGTCGGTCACCGACCCCGACGGCGGCATGCACGCGATGTGGGGCGACCTGCTGCCGCCGCACGTCTTCGCCGATCGACCGCCGGCTCCCGGCGCCGGGCCGGCCGAGCTGCAGGCGTGGGCCGACGGCGTGCGGGCGCTCGTGGAGCGGCATCGGATCGAGTTGGCCGGGATCATCGTGGAGCCGCTGCTCCAGGGCGCCGGCGGCATGTGGCCGTACGACGCCGCGTGCCTGGCGGTGCTGCGCGAGATCGCCGACGACGCCGACCTGGTGCTGATCTTCGACGAGATCGCCACCGGGTTCGGGCGCACCGGCCACCTTTTCGTCTCCGAGCTGGTCACCCCCGACATCCTGTGCCTCGGCAAGGCCCTCACCGGCGGCTACCTGACCCTGGCAGCGGTGCTCACCACCGAGGCGATCGGCCGGGGCATCTCCGCCAGCGAGTCCGGCGTCCTGATGCACGGCCCGACGTTCATGGGCAACCCGCTGGCGTGCGCCGTCGCCGTCGCCAGCCTCGAGCTGCTCGAGACCCGCGACTGGCACGCGGACGTGGAGCGCATCAACACCGCGCTGCAGACCGGCCTGGAGCCGCTGCGGCGCGCGCCGGGCGTGGCCGACGTACGGATCCTCGGAGCGGTCGGGGTGGTGCAGTTCGACCATCCCGTCGACGTGCCGAAGGCCACCGAGGCGGCGCTCGACGCCGGGGTGTGGTTGCGGCCCTTCCGCGATCTCGTCTACACCATGCCGCCCTACGCCTGCGCGACCGAGGACGTCGAGACGATCACGCACGCGATCGCCCGAGCGGTGGAGGTGGCATGACGGAGCCGACGACCAACCCCTGGGAGCAGTGGCTCGCCGACGAGGCACGCACGCGCGAGGCGGCCGGTCTGACCCGTGCGTTGCATCCACGGGGTTCGGGTGAGGCTGTCATCGACCTCGCCGGCAACGACTATCTCGGCCTCTCCCAGCACCCTCACGTGCGCCAGGCCGCCGCGGACGCGGCGCTGACCTGGGGCGGCGGCTCCGGGGCATCGCGCCTGGTGACCGGCACGCTGGCGCTGCACGCCCAGCTCGAGCGCGCGCTGGCCGAGCTCATGCGGCAGCCGGCGGCGCTGGTCTTCTCCACCGGCTATCACGCCAACCTCGGCGTCGTGACGGCTCTGGCCGGCCCGGACACCCGGATCATCTCCGACGCGCACGTACATGCCTCGCTCATCGACGCCGCCAGGCTGTCGCGAGCACAGGTGAGCGTGGTGCCCCACAACGACGCCGAGGCGGTACGCCGCGCGCTCGCAGCCGAAGCCCCGAGCGGCGTGCGCACCCTCGTGCTGGTCGAGTCGATCTACTCCGTGCTGGGCGACGCCGCACCGCTGCGCGAGCTGGCCGCCGCGTGCCAGGAGTACGGCGCCCTCCTGGTGGTCGACGAGGCGCACGGCCTCGGCGTCCATGGCCGCGGCCTGGTGGCGCGCGAGGGCCTGGCCGGCCTGCCGCATGTCGTCGTGACTGCGACCCTCTCCAAGGCGCTCGGCAGCCAGGGCGGTGCCGTGCTGGGCTCGCCGGCGGTGATCGAGCACCTGGTCAACAGGGCTCGGCCGTTCATCTTCGACACCGGCCTGGCACCGGCCTCCGCGGCGGCGGCCCTCGCGGCCACCGAGCTCGTCGGCCGGCACCCCGAGCTGCCCGCGACCATCCGGCGGCGGATCGAGGAGCTGGCCGGGCTGCTCGGCGTACCGGCTCCGGACGGGGCGGTGCTCTCGGTGCCGATGCCCTCGCCGCAGTCGGCGGTCGGGGCCGCGGCGGCGTGCGCGGCCGAGGGCGTGCGGGTGGGCTGCTTCCGGCCGCCGTCGGTGCCGGACGGCGTCTCGCGGCTGCGCGTGACGGTCAGCGCCGGCGTCGAGGACGAGGACTGGGCGAGAGCGGTCGAGGTCATCTTGCGGGTGACGAAGGAGCAGACATGAGCAACACCGCGATCACGGTGGTGACCGGCACGAACACCGGCGTCGGCAAGACCGTCGTCACGGCGGCGCTCGCCGCCCGCGCCCTCGCCGCCGGAGAGCGGGTCCTGGTGGTCAAGCCGGCGCAGACCGGCACGATCGACGGCGACAGCGACGCCCGCGAGGTACACCGGCTGACCGGCTGCCAGGTGCAGGAGTGGACGACGCTCGAGGAGCCGCTGGCACCTGACACGGCCGCCCGCCGCGCGGGCGTGGAGATCCCACCCGTGGGTGAGTACGCCGAGCGCATCCGCGCCCTCGCCGCATCAGGCGACCACGACCGGATCATCGTCGAGGGCGCCGGCGGCCTGCTGGTCCGGCTCGACACCGACGGCGGCACCCTGCTAGACCTCGCGGCCGCCACCGCGGCCGACGTCGTCCTGGTCTGCGCAGCCGGGCTGGGCACGCTCAACCACACCGAGCTCACCGTCGGCGCGCTGCGCGGGCGCGGGATCGAGCCTGCCGGGCTGGTGATCGGCTCGTGGCCCGCGACGCCGGACCTGGCCGAGTCGTGCAACCGTGACGAGCTGCCGCGGACCTCCGGCGTACCGCTGCTGGCGGTGATCCCCGCGGGTGCCGGCACGCTGGCACCGGAGACGTTCCGAGACCAGGCACCGGCGTGGTTCGCCGGCAGCGTCACGGCGCGCGCCGCCGCCTCCGAGCGCTGAGGCGAGCGTCACACGGCAGACGTGCACAGCGCCCCCCGCGGGCCCCGGCACTTGCGCGTGGCGTCATGCTGGCCTCATGCGTGCGGTCATCCATCACCAGTTCGGCGACCCTGCGGAGGTCCTCGGCGTCGAGGACGTCCCGACTCCTGAGCCCGGCCCGGGCGAGGTGCGGGTCCGCACCCTCCTGGCGGCCATCCACAACCACGACCTGTGGACGGTGCGCGGCTCCTACGGCTTCAAGCCCGAGCTGCCCGCGCGCGCCGGGACCGAGGCGGTGGGTGTCGTGGAGGCACTCGGCGCGGGCGTCGACCATCTCACCGTCGGGCAGCGGGTGGCCACGGGCGGGACGTTCGGGGCCTGGGCGGAGCAGTTCGTCGCGCCGGCGACCGCGCTGGTGCCCGTGCCGGAGGATGTCCCGGACGAGGCCGCTGCCCAGCTCGTCTCCATGCCGTTCAGCGCGATCAGCCTGCTGGCCTCGCTGGACCTGCAAGCCGGGGACTGGATGGTGCAGAACGCCGCGAACGGCGCGGTTGGCCGCATGGTCGCCCAGCTCGGTGCCGCCCGCGGTCTCAACGTCGTCGGGCTGGTACGCCGGGCCGCGGCCGTCGAGGAGCTCGCCGGCCAAGGCATCGACCGGGTCGTCGCCACCGACGACGGCGCGTGGGCGGACCGGGTCCAGGAGATCACGGGCGGGGCACCGATCAAGGTCGGCGTCGACTCCGTCGGCGGCCGGGCCAGCGGCGAGGTGGTCTCCCTGCTCGCGGAGAACGGCACGCTCGTCGTCTTCGGCGCGATGCAGTCACCGACGATGGAGATCGCGTCGGGCGACGTGATCTTCAAGCAGGCGACGATCCGCGGGTTCTGGGGCAGCGTGGTCAGCCGCACGATGCCGGCCGACCAGCGGCTGACCCTGTTCACCGAGCTCATCGACCGCATCGGCGACGGGTCGCTGACGCTTCCGGTCGACTCGATCCGCTCGTTCGACGAGGTCCGCGAGGCCGCTGCGGCGAACGCAGAGCCGGGACGCTCCGGGAAGGTCCTGCTGCGGCCCTGAGGTCGCAGCGCTACGGCACCCGCGCCGCGCGCAGGACCTGGATGCCGGCGATGACGATGCCGAGTCCGAGCGCGAAGTCGTCGCCGTCGCGCGGGTCGTCGCTGATCGCGCCCGCGGCCGCGGCCTGCAGGTGCGTCTGCTCATCGACGGCGTGGCCGTAGACGAAGTGGAGCAGCGTGCGCACCGACGTCGGGGTCAGCACGCCGATGCCACCCTCCTCCAGCGCCTGCGTCAGCAACGTCACCGGCAGCCGCGCTCCTAGTCCGAAGGAGTGCACGGTGGCGACCAGCTCCGCACCGTCCCGGTAGCCCAGCAGCTGGTCGTGCAGGGTGGTGCAGATCGCGACCACACGGTCCACCCACTCCCCGCTCGAGGGCCACGCGGCGCGGGCCAGGACCTCGTCGGCGACCGCGGCCAGCAGCGACTGCTTGTTCGCGAAGTGGTGGTAGAGCGCCGAGGGCTGCACCCCCAACTCGGTGCCGAGGCGCCGCATGGTCAGGTCCGCCAGGCCGAACGTGTCGAGCGCCTCCAGGGCGCGGGCGACGATGTCCTCGCGGCGGTAGCGCATCGCAGTCCCTCGTCTCGCCCAGTCTTGGATCCCGCCCACCGCTGCCGATGGAGAGGCGACGGGGCGCGACAACCTTAATCGGAACGTCGTTCAGGCGGCCGTCGTAGGTGAGCATCCGGCTGCGGGCCGGCGGGTAACGGCTCTACCCTCCACACGAGAGCTGGCGGAGATCGGAGGAACTGGCGTGGACGTCGCGACGCTCCGCGTGGTCTTCACGGCCATCGCCGCGATCCTGCTGGTGCTCTTCCTCACCGCCGCCTACCGCCCCACCCGCGCACCGTTCTCCGGCTGGTGGACCGCCACGCTGCTGCTGTTCCTGGTCTCGGGCGCCTGCTACCTCGCGGACGGGACCGCGGCGCAGCGGGTGCTCAACCCGCTCGGCAACGGGTTCGGCGTCGCGGGCGCGCAGGCCGCCTGGTGTGCCGCGCGCTCGTTGCGGACCAGGTCGGTGCGGTGGCCGTTCCTCCTCGTCGCACCAGTGGTGTCCGTCATCGCGGGCGCCCTGGGGGACCCGGCCCACGACACCTGGTCCGGCGGATTGATGTTCCTGCTCCTCATGGGGGCGGCGTTCAGCGTCACCGCCGTCGAGCTGGTCGTCGCCGGCCGACCGAGCGCCGACCGGGTACCCGACGCGACGTTCCTGGCCCACACCCGTGCCCTGGCCGTCGGATCGGTCGCGCTCGGCGCGTTCTACGTCGCCAGAGCGGTGGCCTTCGTCGCGGCCGGCCGGCACAGCCACGTGTTCGTGCAGACGTTGGGCTCCGTGCCCACCACNATGGTGTTGATCGTCCAGCTGGTGATCGTCTCGTTCAGCATGTCCTCCCTCAGCACCCAGCAGCAGTTGCGCGACCTGCGCCACCGCGCCGTGTACGACGGCCTCACCGGCCTGCTGCGGGCCCAGGAGTTCCGCTCCGAGGCGGAGTCCGCCAGGCTGAGGCTCGCCCGTGCGGGCCGCATCGTGGTGCTGGCGATGGCTGACCTCGATCACTTCAAGAAGGTCAACGACGAGCTGGGCCATGCCACCGGGGATGCAGTGCTCCGCGCGTTCGGCCTCGCTGCCGGCGGCGAGCTCGGCCCCGATGCGGTGTGCGGCCGGATCGGTGGTGAGGAGTTCGCGATGCTGTTCACCGCTCGCGACCTCGCTGACGCCGAGCGACGCCTGGACGCGATGATCGCCGACTTCCAGGGCGCGGTCCACCTTGCCGACGGCCGCGTCCCGACGGTCAGCATGGGTCTGGTCGTGGTGTCCGACGGGGCGAGCATCCCCGAGCTGCTGGACCTGGCCGACAGGGCCCTCTACCGCGCGAAGGCGACCGGCCGCTCGCGCACCGTCAGGGCGTAGCGCTCACCAGTGGGCTGGCCGGCGCGCATGCCACGGGGCCGCCTCCTCGATCTGGGCGGCCAGCGACAGCAGCAGCTGCTCCTCCCCCGGCCGGGCGGCGAGCATGACACCCACCGGCAGGCCGGCGACGCTCTGATGCAGCGGCAGCGACACGGCCGGCATCCCGGTGACGTTCCAGGCGCTCGTCCATGGGGTGAACCGCTTCTGCGCCTCGAAGTCCGCCGCCGGATCCGCGTCGTCGCGCAGCTCACCGACGAGCGGCGGCGGCGTGGCCACGGTCGGGGTGAGGACGGCGTCGTACGGAGCGAGCGCCTCCAGCGCTCCCGCGGCGAACCGACGCATTGCCGCGATCGCGAGCCCGAACTCCGGTCCCGACACCACCTCACCGCGCTCGGTCAGCCACCGGGTGAGGGGCCGGATGAGGGCACGCCGCTCCGGCGGCAGCGGCGTCACCGACAGGGCGGTGAGGACCGCCCAGCAGGTCTCGAAGACCGGCACCGCCTCCGGCGGCAGCGGCACCGGTACGTCGACGACCTCGTGCCCCAACTGCTCGAGCAGAGCCGAGGCGTCCTCATAGGCGCGCGCACACTCCGGATGCACCGGGACGTCGGCGATGATCGGCTCCACGAACCGGGCGATGCGCAGCCGGCCGGGGGGCTGCTCGCACGCCTCCAGGAACGTCCCGGCCGGGGCCGGCGCCCAGAACGGGTCGCCGGCCCGACGGCCGGCGAGCACGTCCAGCAGGGCCGCGGCGTCCCGGACGGTGCGGGCCAGGGAGCCGGGGGTGGACAGACCGACGGGGTCGCCGTACAGCGGGGAGCCCGAGACCCTGCCCCGGGTCGGCTTCAGGCCGACGAGCCCGCAACATGAGGCGGGGATCCGGATCGAGCCGCCACCGTCGGAGCCCTGCGCCACGGGGACGAGGCCGGCCGCGACGGCGGCCGCGGCTCCGCCGGAGGAGCCCCCCGCGATGTGGCGGCGGTCCCACGGCGTCACGGCGGGCGGCGCGACGTCGGGCTCGGTGTAGCACGGCGAGCCGAACTCGGGGGTGTTGGTCTTGCCGAGGCTGACCATCCCGGCCGCCTCGATGGAGGTGGTCACGTTGTCGGAGACCTGGGGCACGTTATCGGCGTACGCGGCCGAGCCGAAGGTGGTGCGCACGCCGGCGGTGAGACTGAGGTCCTTGATCGCCGTCGGGACGCCCCATAGCGGGCAGTCGCCGGCCGGGCGCAGCGCCAGCGCATGGGCGCGCTCCAGCGCGCGGTCGCGGGTGACGGTGACGAACGCGCCCAGCGGCTGTGACGAGCCGTTGTCGAGGTTCTCGATCCGCTCGAGGTAGTGCTCGGCGAGCTCGGCCGGCGAGACCTCGCAACGGCGCACGAGCTCGCCCTGCTCCAGCGCGGTGAGGTCGTGGAGCTCGGTCATGACTCCTCCCCCAGCATCCGCAGCGTGGCCGGGTCCGGCTCGCCCCCGTAGAGCGTGGCGAGTGCCTCGACATAGGGCTGCGGGTCGTCGGCCGCGCGGGCGAAGAGCGTGAGGCACGAGCGCAGCTTCATCGCGTCGACCGGCCCGAGCACCTGCTCCGGCGGCTCGCCGGCGGCGGCCACGAGACGCACGCACTCGGCCAGGCGCGAGCCGAGCACCGGATCGGCGGCGTACTCCCGCGCCTCCTGCGCATCGGCGATGCCGTAGTGCTCGGCGTTGGGGCTGTGCCCCAGGCCGCGCAGCTGCGGGAAGATCCACCACACCCAGTGGCTGCGCTTGCGTCCGGCGCGCAGCTCGCCGAGGACCGCGTCGTACGTCGTCTGTTGGGCTTCGGCGAAACGGGCGAGCTCGGGCATGGATCGATCGTAGGCTCGGGCCCATGGGTGTCTCGGTGCTGCGTCGTCTGCTGCTCCCGCTCGCGCTGCTGGCGGCCACGACCGTGCTCGCGGGCCCGGGGCTGGTCTCACCGGCCCAGGCGCACGTGGAGAGGAACCCGGACCCACGCTGGCAGTTCTACACCTCCGACCACCACTGGTACCGCTCGCCCTGGTTCCGCGGGCAGCACCAGATCATGATCGGCTTCGGCTGCAACGCCTCACCGTGGTACGACCACGACCGGCGCTGCCCCGGGCACGAGGGCTTCCATCACGGCATCGACGTGGCGATGCCGTGCGGCACGCCCCTGCGCGCCGGCATCGCCGGCACCGTCCTGTCCCCGACCGCACCGGGAACGCCCGGCGCGGCCTACGGCATCCATCCGTTCCGCATCCGCATCGTCAGCCGCAGCGGCGTCTCGCGCGACGTGCTCATCGGCCACACCCGTCGCGTGCTCGTCGTCCCCGGCCAGCACGTCAGCGTCGGCCAGCGCATCGCCTACGCCTCCGACTCCGGCGCACCCGACGGCTGCCACCTGCACTTCGAGGTGCGGCCCGCCGGCGGCGGCTACACCACCGCCGTCGATCCGCGGCGGTGGCTCAGGCTCACGGCCGTCGGGTGAGCTCGCGCCACTCCCGATCGAGGATCGCGAAGTCGACCTCGGTGGACCACTCGCCCTTGAACCACTCGTTCTCCACCAGCACCGCCTCCTGGCGCATGCCGAGCTTGGTGAGCACGCCCGCCGAGGCGGGGTTGCGCTGATCGATCCGCGCGGTGACGCGGTGCAGCCCCAGGCCTGAGGGGGCCGGCTCGAACGCGAGGGCCAGCATGGCGGCGGCAGCCTCGGTCGCGTACCCGTGGCCGTGGTGCGCGGGGTGGACGACGTACCCGATCTCTGCGTTGGTCTCGTCGTGCCACATCAGCAGTACGTCGCCGATGAGCTCCCCGCTGTCGCGCCGGATCATGGCGAGGTCGAGCGCCTGGCCGGGCTCGCTCATCGCCCAGCGCACCCGCTCGGGATCGGCGAGCCGTTCGGCGATCTGCTCACGGGTGCGCGGCTCGAACGGGATGTAGCGGCACACCTCCGGCAGCGACTGGTAGGCGTGGACGGCCTCGATGTCGGTGGCCGGGTCGAGCGGACGCAGCAACAGCCGCTCGGTCTCCAAGGGGTACGTCGGCGCGAGCACCCGCCCAGGCTAGCGGCGGCCCGCTACGCGTGCTCGTGCTGCCACAACCCGAACGTGACGCCGTCGACGAGCGCCTCCCACGACGCCTCGATGACGTTCTCCCCGACCCCCACGGTGACCCACGAGGTCTGACCGTCGCTGGTCTCGATGAGCACCCGGGTCTTGGCGTCGGTGCCGTGCCCGTCGTCGAAGAGACGCACCTTGTAGTCGATCAGCTCGAACCGCTCCACGATGGGGAACGCCTGGACGATCGCCGAGCGCAGCGCCTGGTCCAGCGCGTTGACCGGGCCGTTGCCCTCGCCGGTCACCACGTAGCGCTGGTCGCCGGCGAGCAGCTTGACCGTCGCCTCCGCCTCGGTGCGGCGACCCGGCACCTCCTCGGAGATGACCCGCCACGACTCGAGGGTGAAGTACGACGGCCGGGCGCCCTCGAGCTCCTCGAGCAGCAGCAGCTCGAAGGAGGCGTCGGCCGCCTCGAACGTGTACCCGGCCGCCTCGCGCTGCTTGACCCGGTCGGTGATCCGGGTGACGAGCGCGCGGTCGGATAGGTCGTAGCCCAGCTCCTTGCCCTTGAGCTCGATGCTCGCCCGGCCCGCCATGTCCGAGACGAGCAGGCGCATGTCGTTGCCGACCTCGACCGGGTCCATGTGCTGGTAGAGGTCCGGGTCCACCTTGATCGCGCTGGCGTGCAGGCCGGCCTTGTGGGTGAACGCGCTGGCGCCGACGTAGGGCTGGCGCGTGGCGGGCGGGAAGTTCGTCACCTCGGCGATGGCATGCGCCGTGCGCGTGGCGTCCTGGAGCAGCCCCTGGGGCAGCACCTGCCGGCCCAGCTTCAGCTGGAGGTTGGCGACCACGGCGATGAGGTCGGCGTTGCCGGTGCGCTCGCCGTACCCGTTGATGGTGCCCTGCACGTGCGTGGCCCCGGCGTCGACGGCGGCCAGCGTGTTGGCGACCGCGCAGCCGGTGTCGTTGTGGCAGTGGATGCCGACCCGGCCGCCGGTGGTGCTGACGACGTCGTGGACCACGTCCTGGATCCAGCCCGGCAGCATGCCACCGTTGGTGTCGCACAGCGCCGCCACCTCGGCACCGGCCTCGAACGCGGTACGCAGCACCTCGAGGGCGTAGTCGCGATTGGCGCGGTAGCCGTCGAAGAAGTGCTCGGCATCGAGGAAGACCTGCTGGCCCTCGGCGCGCAGGTGCTCGATCGTGTCGCGGATCATCGCGAGGTTCTCCTCGAGCGTGGTCCGCAGCGCGAGCTCGACGTGCCGGTCATGGCTCTTCGCCACCAGCGTCACCACGCCCGCGCCGCTGTCCCGCAGTGCCGCCACCAGCGGGTCGTCGGCCGCCTTCACGCCGGCACGCCGGGTCGCGCCGAAGGCGGCCAGCTTCGCGTGCTGCAGCGCCAGCTCCGTGCGCGCCCGGGCGAAGAACTCGGTGTCCTTCGGGTTCGCTCCCGGCCACCCGCCCTCGATGAACCCGACGCCGAGGCCGTCGAGCTGGCGGGCGATCGCCAGCTTGTCCCCGACCGAGAGGTTGAGGCCCTCCTGCTGCGCGCCGTCGCGCAGGGTGGTGTCGTAGACGTGGAACGAGCCCTGCAGGTCCATCTTCTTCTCTTCGTCCGTCTCGTGTGTCTCATGCGGTGTCGGGCACAAAAAAACCTCTCGGTGAACGAGAGGTCGGCGCGCTGTGTCCCAGTCCGTGGGTTTCGCAGCGCGCTAGCGAATGATGATCAGCGAGATCGTCATGGGTGCCATCCTGCCACGGGCTGCTCGTCGGCGTCAGCGGGCTCCCAGGATGCGGTCGGCTCTCGCGCCACGCGCGGGTTGGGCTCTGAGAAGCGTTCTCGAGACGAGTGGTACCGCGCCGCTCGGGCACAGTTGCTTGGCTGGGTTGGGTGCCGACGCTGCGGTCCTGCTGGGCCACAGAGGCGGTGGTCCAGTACGACGACCAGCACGCGGCGCGATGGTCTTGAAACGCCTGCCTTGTATTCGAACTGGTGTTCGATAGAATCGTGTTATGGCCGCCGCACTCCAGCACCCCACCGACCGGACACCCCGGCCGGCTTGCTGGACGCCCTGAGCACGGCCCGCGAAGCCGCCCGGCAGGCCGAGATCGACACCATGCGCCTAGCCCTGGACTGGGCCGACATGCACTCGACTGACTCCATCGACCACGCCGCCACCGTGCCAGGCACCGATAGAGCGATCGCGATCGCCGGTGACGGGGCACCACTGGTGGCCGAGTTCGCGATCGTCGAGCTCGCCACCACCCTGGGCCGCTCCACCGACTCCGCAAAGCTTTGGCTCGGCGACGTCCTCGAGATTCGCTACCGCCTCCCCAAGATCTGGCGCCGCATCCTCGACGGGCCCTTGGAACCATGGAAAGCCCGGATGATCGCCCGCCACACCCACCTTTTGCCCGCCGCGGGTGCCGCCTGGGTCGACCACCAGCTCGCCCCGGTCGCGCACAAGACCGGGCCCGCCCAACTCGAGCGCACCATCACCCACGCCATCGCCCGCTTCGACCCCGCGCGTGCCGAAGCCGACGCCGCAGCAGCCGCCGAACACCGACACGTCACCCTCCACCACCAGCACCCCGGGCACGCGATGGTGGAGGTCACCGCCATCCTCGACGCCATCGACGCCCACGACCTCGACCAAGCGGTCCGCAACGTCGCCCACGACCTCGCCACCGCCGGATCCGACCAGCCCCTCGACGTGCGCCGCGCCCAGGCCCTCGGCGAGATCGCGCGCCACGAACTCACCCTCCACCTCACCACACCCGTCCCCACGCACAGCGGGACCGGTAGCACTGGCGAGCATGGGTCCGCCACGCTCTACGTCCACCTCGACGGCGGACACGACGACACTGGCGACGACGACGCGGCCGCCAGCCACGGCGGCCAGCCACTCGCCCGGATCGAGAAGCTCGCCGGCGCCCGCGACTTCCATCTCCCGCTGGACCGGCTCGGGGACTGGCTCACCCGGCTGCGCATCCCGGTCACCATCCGGCCCGTCCTCGACCTCAACCAGACGATCACCAACACCGGCTACCAGCCCTCACCCAGACTCCGCGAACAGACCATCCTGCGCAACCCGACCTGCGTGTTCCCCCACTGCACCCGGAGCGCCCGCACCGCAGACCTCGACCACATCCAGCCCTGGGAACAGGGCGGTGCCACCAGCAGCCAGAACCTCGCAGGGTCGCTAAGGCAACCGTCCACGGATCTCGGTCCACGGATCTCGGTTTGCTAGCACGAAGGGCCGCCGCAATACCTAAGCTTGCCCGCTGTGACCATCATTCAAGGTGCAGAGGCAAGTCCGAGCGATGTGGCCCTTCTGCAAAGCGTGTTTCAACTATGGAACCAAGGGCAACAGCAGCCGGCGCTCGACCAACTTGCACCACGGGTGAGCGACGACGAACCGTGGGCAGTTGGCCTGATTTGCTGGCTGTACCTGCAACAGGGGATTCCGGGCTTCGGCCCAGCTGTGGAAGCGGCTGGGCGAGCACGCCGGCTGGGACTTCCGTGGACGGTAGTCAACGTGTTCAACTCGGTGATCGGAAATGTGCAGCAAGTGCCACATTTGCTGGACGCCGTGCTCGACTTGGTAGCCCCTGGCCCGCTGGGCCAGCCCGGAATCGATCCGGTGGCGCAGGGGTGGAATCTTCTGGCGCAGGGCAACGCGGCGGCGGCAATAAGGCTCATGGGCTTGTGCTGGAGCTGGCCAACATCATCGACCGACTGGGCTTCGCTCGCGCAGTCCGCCCAGAAGAGCGTCACGGAAATCAACCAGCTCCTTACCAAGTCAAGGCACGACAGCCAGGAGGTCGAGCGAGTCTCTGACGAAGGAAAGGCGGCAATCACGAAAGCGCGCAACGATCTGGAAACAAGTGCGAAGCAGGCTGGCCTTCTCGTGAGCAAAACGAATTCCGACGCGGTCAACGCGTTGTTCACAGCCGATGCCGAATCGAACAAGAATGGCTCGTTGATCGCTTGGATCGCTGGCTTGATCGTCCTCGCTGGCGCTGCTTTCGTGGCGGTGTTCCCACTCTGGCAGCACTATCACAATAAAGGACCAGCCTACTCGGGCTCGGCTCTAGTTGGCGCCCACGCCGCGGCCACGGTGGCATTGGGCACTGTCGCAGGCGTTCTGCTCGCACGCGCAAGGGCACGCGACATAGCGCGTCAGCAGTCAACGAACCTCTCGATCGCGATGGGGACCATGATTTCATACAGCAATCAGATCCGCGACGAGGACGAGCGTGAACGTTTCATGCTGGCTATGGGGCAGTTGGTTTTGCAAGCGCACCTCAGTTCTAGCTCTAATGCGGCCGCGTCAACTGAGGAGTCCCTAACCGGAATCGCCGCGCTATTGAGCGTTATGAAGGACGTTGGGGCGGTCAAGGCGGCGGGTTGAGCCCGGACCGCTGTCAGGTCAGCGCCGGAGAGTTCGCGTGGCACCGTCCACGGACGCCGCTTCAACGTCGGCCACACCGGCACGTCCCATCCACGAGCCCCGCCGCCACAAGCTGACATGCCCCCCTGACCCCGCCGCCCACAGTCAGCGGGGCCACCGGCACGCCTGCACCCAGACGCGGGGCGACCTCGATCAGAACGGCGGGCCGCCGGCTGGGGTCCAGTCGGTGCCCGCGTGGACGCGCAGCGCGAGGTACGCCGCCGCAGCAGCGACGAACGCGACGACCAGCACCCACCGCCGGACCGTCCGGGCCAGCGGCGTCACCACGCGACCGAGCGGCCGGCGCACCCGACTTCCGCCAGGCCCCGAGACGAGCATGACGGCGAACACAACACCGCAGATGACCAGCGTCACCGTCACCGGCGCCGCCACGGCGTAGCACAGCAGGGCCGCCGCGACCGTGAGGCCGCCGGCCCAGAGCACCAGCACCACCGAGCTCGGGACCGAGCGCAGCACGTGCCAGGGCGTCCCGACGACGAGGCGCGGGGCGTCGTACCAGCGCGCCCCACGGGCCTCCCGACGCTCGCCGTGCACCGTCCCGGCCAGCGAGAGGCCGCGCAGCAGCACCACCAGGACGGTCATCGCGGCCGCGGTCAGCCACGGCGCGGCCGCCGCGGCGATGCCGCAGAGTACGGCGAGCAGCAGCCACAGCCCGATGCGCCGCAGCGCGGCCGCGGCTCCCGGCCGTCGCTGCCGCTCCACGAGCGTGTCGTCGCCCCAGCTGGTCTCCTCATCCGATCGCTCACGCTCGGTCCGGTCCTCGTCGGGGCCGTCCTCCTCGCGCGGGAGCGGAAGGGCCCGGGTGCGCGGCTCCTGAACCAGGTGAGACATGTCGGCGGGGTAGCGCAGCCAGGTCTGGAGCTGCGCGACGGTCGGGCGCCGGGCGGATTCCGGGGAGAGGGCGGCTCCGAGCACCTCGCGCAATCGCGGTTCGATGCCGGCGAGGTCGTGCTCGCCGCGCCGCGCCCGGTCCATGATCGCGGCCGAGGGACCTCGTCCGTACGGCGGCCGCCCGGTCGCCGCGAAGGCGACCGTCGCGGCCCACGAGTGCACATCGGTCGCGGGGGTGGCGTCGTCCCCACGCAGGATCTCGGGCGGAAGGTAGCCGGGCGTGCCGAGCAGCCAGCCGGTGTGGGTGATCTTCGGGTCGTCGGCGACGCGCGCCAACCCGAAGTCGATGAGCACCGGCGTGCGGCCCTCCATGATCACGTTGGACGGCTTGATGTCGCGGTGCAGGACACCGCCGGCGTGAACGGCGGCGACGGCGTCGATGAGGCAGCGGGCGAACCATGCCAGGTCGCGCCCGCGCACGGGGCCGGCCTCGGCCACCTCGTCGTGGAGGGAACGGCCGGGGACGTAGCGCATGACGACGTACGGCACCGGGCCCCAGGGGTCCGCGTCGATGATCTCGGCCACCCAGCGGCTCTGCACCCGGCGCAGGGACGTCACCTCGCGGGCGAGCCGGGCGCGGCCCTCCTCGTCGCCCACGACCTGGGGCCGCAGGATCTTCAGTGCGACCCGCTCGCCGGTCTCCTCCCGCCGGGCGAGATGGACCACGCCCATCCCACCCTCCCCGAGTACGCCGAGCAGCGTGTAGCCGGCGACCACCGGCACCGAGTCGCTGCGTGGGGTCACGGTGGCGATCGTAACGGCAGCACCAATTTGTCCCGGTTGATCGCGGTGCAGCCGTGACGTACAAGTGGCCCGATCGTTTCAGTCCACGACCCCCCATCACATGAAGGAATCCGCGTGGAACTGGCAGATCTCTGGAGCTCGATCGCGCATCGTTGGCGTGTCGTGGTGGCCTTCTTGGCACTCGGCCTCCTCGGCGCCCTCGCCATCGTGCTCTTCTCCCCCACCAAGTACGCCTCGACCTCGCAGGTATTCGTCGGCACGAAGGCGAGCACCGGCTCGGACGCCTACGCGGCCTCGATCTTCGCGACCAACCGGGTGCAGTCCTACGCCACGATCGCCAACGCGCCGCTCCTGCTGCAGCCGGTCATCGACACGCTGCACCTCGACACCACGCCGGCGAAGCTGGCCGACGACGTGCACGCCTCCGTCGTCTCGGGGACGGTCGTCATCGACGTCACCGCCGAGGCCTCGACCGGCAAGCAGGCCGAGCAGATCGCCGGTGCGGTCGCCGACCAGCTCGTCGCGGAGTCGGCACGGCTCGAGAACGAGCAGCTGACCAAGAAGCAGCAGAAGGCGGGCCAGACCGCGCCGCCCCAGCTGTTCCGGGCCTCGATCCTGGGTGCTCCGTCGCCGGCCACCAAGGCGAGCCCGCGCACGAGCCTGGACCTGGTCGCCGGCGGTCTGGTCGGCCTGCTCGTGGGCCTCGGCGTCGCCTCCATGCGCGGCCCGGTGGAGCGCCGGCGCGGGGTCGCTGACCTGCACGTCGAGGAAGCATCTGCGGCGTGACCATGCTGCCGACAGCCGAGCAGCCGGCGCTGGGCCCTGATGCCCACCGCCGGCGCCCGGCCCCGGTGAGCCGACCGCTCTCGGCCGTCGCTGCTGCCGCGGCCGGCGGGGTCATGCTCGCCGTACTCCTCGCGCTGCTCTGGCTCGGCACCGTCGGCGCGATCGCGGCGATCGGGCTCGCCCTCCTGCTGGCGGCGGTGGCACTCCTCGGCAGCGAGCTGGTCGGGACGGTCACCATGGTCGTCGCCGTGCTGCTCGCTCCGCTGAACGCGGTGCGGCCGCTCGCCTCGGCCAACCTGGTGACGTTCTCCGACCTGTTCATGGTCGTGGCGTTCATCCTGCTGGTGCCGACCATGAAGCGCCGTGGCTTCCGGATCCCGCTGGCGCTGCTGATCGGCGGCTCCNTGCTNACGCTCACCACGCTGGTNTCCTCGCTGCTGAGCGACGACCCNGCGGCGAGCTTCACCTACGCGCCCCGGCTGATCGCGGCCGCGGTGATCCTGCCGTGCGGGTACGCCGCCTGGCAGCCCGGCATCCGGGTCATCGACGCGATGGTCGCCGCGTACGTCGCCGGGCAGGTCATCAGCACCGGCGACGCGGTGCTGAGCGGTCCCATCGACAGCGGGCGCTACGAGGGCCTCACCGTCCACCCGAACTTCTTCGCCCTGGCGGGCACGATCGCCGCGGCGTTCACGCTCTACCTGCTGCGGCGGGCGCACGACCGGCGGCTGCGCGTCCTGATCGTTGCCGCCGGCCTGATCTGCGTGGGCGCGTGCGTGATGAGCGGAAGCCGTACGGCGATCCTGAGCCTGGCCGTCATCGCCCTGGTCTATCCGCTGTTCGAGCGCTCGTGGAAGGCCGTCTACGTGCTGGCCTGGATGCTGACAGGCGCCCTGGTCGTCGGCGGTGTCATCGTCAGCATGTCCGGCCAGGGCTCGGCCTTCGCCCGGCTCGGTGGCGACCCGACGGCGCGCACGTCGGACCAACTGCGCCGTCAGCTGCTGCTGGACGCTGCGCACCAGGTGCTCGAGAAGCCGTTCCAGGGCTTCGGCTTCGCCAATGCACTCGAGGCGCAGAACGTGTATCTGCAGGTGGCGGCCGCCGCGGGCCTGATCGCCCTGGCCGCGTTCCTGCTCATCCTGTGGGCCTGCGTGCGCGGCCTGTTCAGCCGCGGCCCGCTGCATCTGCTCGGCTATGCCGCGCTCACCTACATCTTCGGGGCACTGCTGACCGCCAGCCTCTGGGACCGGTTCGTCTGGGTCGGCCTCTCCCTGGCCCTCGTCGCCGGCCTGCCCCGACCCGACCGGGAGGAACCCCGATGATCCGCACCCCTCAGCTCGCCGCTCGCCGCGTGCGCCAGACCTTCAGCTTCGCCAACGGCCCCCAGATCCTGTGGGACCTCGCCGCGGGCCGTACACCGTGGGGCCCCGAGGACCTGCGCTTCACCACCCGCGCCGGTGTCACGATCGTGTGCCCCAACGTGCCGGGTGCGCGGGTGCCGGTCTACGAGCTGTTCGTGGAGGACGCCTACCGTCTCGACGACCTCACCCGCGGGCTGCCCTCGGACTTCACCACCCTGGACATCGGCGGCCAGGTCGGCTGCTTCTCCACCGCACTGGCCAAGCACTCGCCGAAGGCGCGGATCCACGCCTACGAGGCCTCGCCCACGACCGCGTCGTGGCTGCTGCGCAACGTCGAGGGCAATGGCATCGCCGACCGCGTGACGGTGCACAACGTCGCGCTCTCCGACCACCGCGGCACGCTGACCTTCGCCGACAACGGCTCGGGCAGCGGCCAGAACGGCCTCACCGCCCCCGAGGGCACCACGACCGAGATCGAGGTCCCCTGCGTCACGTTCGCCGACGCGGTGGCCGAGGCCGGCGGGCGGGTCGACCTGGTCAAGCTCGACACCGAGGGTGCCGAGTACGACATCGTCCTCAGCGGCTCGCCCGCGGACTGGGCCGGCGTGCAGCGGATGGTGCTGGAGTACCACCCGGTCCAGGGGCACAGCTGGTCCGAGCTCGAGGCGTTCCTCGCCACGGCCGGGCTCACCGCGACGCGGCANGAGGAGGCCGGCGTCGGCCTCGGCACCGTGTGGCTGTCNCGGGAGGGCTGAGGTGCCACGACTGCCCGCCGCCCTGGAGCCGGCGTTCCCGCTGCTGAAGCGGGGCCACCGGTGGGCGACCCGGCAGGTCGGCGCCTACACCCGCCGCCAGGCCGTACGCCGGCCGGGCCCCCGACGGCTGCCGCACCGAGGGACGCTGTCGTCGTACGAGACGGCGCGGCTCGAGCCCGACCATGTGCGCCTGCACGTGGCGGGCGGGGCCGCCGTGGTGGAGCGGACCCCACCCCTCGGCACGCCCGCGGACCACTGGGAGACGCGCCACTGGGCGAGCATCGAGGTTCCGGACCGCTACGTCCTCGAGATCGACCATGGTCTGGCGCTGACCCACAACGGGGTGCACGTCACCCCGGGCGGCACGCTCGACTACGCCACCAGCACCTACTTCGGGATCGACGGGCGCTGGGAGGAGCACCCGATCTACCTCAAGCCCCGGCTGCCGCTCGCGCAGGAGGTCGACGGCACCGTGCTGTCCCTCGCGACCCGGGGCACGTGGGGCAACTACTACCACGTGCTGATGGACCTGNTGCCGCGTTGGGGCGTCTTCACCGAGTGCCTGCCGGGTCGGCAGCCGGACGTCTTCCTGCTCAACCGCAACACCTTCTACGCCCGCGAGGCGCTCGCGCTGGCCGGGCTCGGCGACGTGCCGAGCATCGAGCCGAGCGCGAGCAGTGCCGTCCGTGCCCAGACGCTGTGGGTCCCGAGCCTGGACAACAACCACAACGAGGCCCCGCCGTACATCACGGCATGGTTGCGCGAGCACCTGCCGGCCCGTCGGCTCGAGGGGCGCCCCAAGCGGCTGTTCATCACCCGCGGCGACCGGCCGAACACCCGCCGCGTCGTGGACGAGCCGGCCGTCTTCGCCGCGCTGGAGCGCGAGGGCTTCGTGCGGTTCGACCCCGGCGCCCACCCGGTGCAGGAGCAGATCGACCACTTCGCCGCNGCGGAGGTGATCGTCGCCCCGCACGGTGCNGCCCTGACCAACCTCAACTTCTGCCAGCCGGGTGTGCGGATCCTCGAGCTCTTCGCGCCGCGCTATCTCAACAAGGGCTACTGCGCGATCAGCAGCAACATCCCCGGGGCCGTCTACCGCTACCTGGTCGCGCCGCCCCAGGTGGTGCCGCCGGGCACCATCATGAACGGGGTCCTCGACGACATCGTCGTCTCCCCCGACGCCGTGCTCGCCGCACTCGAGGAGCTCCTCGCCGCGGACGCACGCACCACCATCCCGCACATCACGTCCAACACCACCCCCACGCCCACCCAGCACGACCAGGAGACCATCCGGTGAAGATCCTCAACCTCGGCTGCGGCACGCGGACCAGCGCGATGGCCGTCAACATCGACTGGGCGCCCCCGCTGCGGCTCAAGGCGTCCAAGGTCGGCCAGAAGGTGGCGCCGCTGGTCGTCCGGGGCCCGCGCCGCGAGCTGTTCGACGCGATGGGCGGCGAACTGCTCCCCCACGACCTGCGCAAGGGCATCCCCTTCGACGACGGGTCGGTCGACGTGGTCTACCACTCGCACGTGCTCGAGCACATCGACCGCGAGTTCGTGCCCGGCTTCCTCACCGAGATCAAGCGGGTCCTCAAGCCCGGAGGGNTCCACCGCATCGTCGTACCGGACCTCGAGATCGCGGTGCGCGCCTACCTGGCGAGCCTCCAGGCGGTCGACGCGGGCACCGGCGATCGCTTCGCCCACGACGCCACCGTCGCCGGACTGCTCGAGCAGAGCGTGCGTCGCGATGCGGCCGGCTCCTCCCAGCAGGGCAAGGTCCGCCGCGTGGTCGAGAACGCCGTCCTCGGCGATGCCCGCAAGCGGGGCGAGACCCACCAGTGGATGTGGGACAGGGTCAACCTCGCGGCCGTGCTGGAGGAGACCGGTTTCACCGACATCAAGGTCGTCGACCACGACACCAGCTCGATCCCGGACTGGGCGAGCACGGGCCTCGACCACGAGCCGGACGGCAGCGAGTACCGCCCCGGATCGCTCTACGTCGAGGCGATCGCCTGACGGTAGACCGCCTCGAGCCTCTCAAGGAACGCGGCTGCGGTGTAGCGTTGCTCGGCCACCTGCCGGCAGTGCTCCCGCAGGGTCGGGAAGAGGCCGGCCGCCGCCGCGACCGCCCCCGGTACGTCGTCACGCCGGCCGGCCAGCCCGACGCCGAGGTCGGTGACCGAGCGCCCGGCGGGGATGTCGTCGAAGGTGAGGATCGGCGTCCCGGCGAAGAGGGCCTCCAGGCAGACCAGCGCCAGTCCCTCGGGCCAGATCGAGGGGAACACCAGCCCGCGCGCCTCGCCGACGAGCCGGCCGACCTCCTCGCGGCTGACCCGGCCCAGCACGGTGACGTCCGGGTGCGCCGGCAGCGGTCCACCCTCGACGTCGCCGGCCAGCACGAGCGGCTCGCCGCGGGGCCACGACTCCAGGAGCCGGTGGACGCCCTTGGCGGGCACCATCCGCCCGGCGAACAGCCACGGGCCGCGCCCCGGCACGGACCCTCGCCCGACCGCCGGCGGCGCATCGACGAAGTTCTCCAGCACCACCAGCTTCTCCCGCGGCACCCCGGTGGCGGCGTACAGGTCGGACATGCCCTGACTGAGCGTGGTGAGCACGTCGGCACGGCGCAGCACCGGGTCGCGGTCGAATCGTGTCCCGAGTGAGACCGCCACCGTCGCGACCCTGCCCTGGTGGAAGCAGCCGTGCCGACGCGCGGGCGCCGAGGACCGGGCGTCGGCGCAGTCGGTGCAGGCGTTGCCGTCGCGGAAGAACGTCGAGGCGGGGCAGATCGGGCGGAAGTTGTGCAGCGAGTGGACCAGCGGACCGTCCCAGCGATCGACCCACGCCGTACCGAAGTTCGGGAAGAGGTTGTGNACGTGCACCACCTCCGGCGCGAAGTCCCGCAACGCCCGCAGCGGCGTCGGGCCGCGCCCGGTCGCGGCGGTGAGGGCCGCCTCGGCCTTGTAGGTGCGCCGCTGCAACCGCTCGTCGGTCGACTGCGAGACGATCGTGACCTCGTGGCCGGCCTCGCGCAGCAGCCGTGACTGCGCGTCGACGACCAGATTCTCACCGCTCGGGACACGCGAGGAGTAGTAGCTGTGCACGAGCGCGATCCTCACGCCGCCCACCCTCTAAGGTGAGCGCCGTGGACATCACGACGCGACTCGTCTACTGGCGACGGCTGCGGTTCTGGGGCCGACTCGCCCGTCAGGTCCTCGGTTGGGTGTTCCACATCGACTTCCCGATGAGCGTCCAGGTCGGACGCAACTTCCAGTTCGTGCACCGCGGCGTGGGCACGATCATCCACCCGGCCACCAGGATCGGGAACGACGTGACGATCCTGCACCAGGTCACCATCGGCATGTCGGACGTGCTCACGCCCGTACCGGAGGAGACCTGGCCGGTCATCGAGGTCGGCGACGGCGTGGTGATCGGCGCGGGCGCGAAGATCCTGGCCCCTCACTCCGGGCTGGTCATCGGCGCGGGCACCACGGTGGGAGCGAACGCCGTACTGGTCACCTCGACCGGGCCCGGCGAGGTGTGGGCGGGCATCCCGGCACGCCGGATCTCCTGAGCGATCGACGGGAGGGCGACCTCCTCCGCCAGCTCGTCCACCTCGTCCACCACCACCGTCGTCCTCTCCTCCGGCTGCGCAGCGGCGACGTGCCGCGGCTGCGCGACGGTGCCCTCGGCGGCCCGCTCGAGGATCGCCTGGAACGCGTCCGCGCAGCGGTCGAGGGAGAACTCCCGCTCGGCCAGCGCACGGGCCCGCTCCCCGAGGTCAGCTGCCAGTGCGGGATCGGCCATCACCTTGCGCACCCACGCTGCCGCCTCGGGGATGCTCCGTGACGACGGGGGCAGCACCTCGCAGTGCACCTGCTCGATGAGCGCGGCGGCGAGGTTCTCCGCCGGCATCAGGCCCAGCACCGGCCGACCGGCGCACAGGTAGGACAGGGTCTTCGACGGCACCGAGAACGCCCCGGCGCTCTGGTCCAGCAGGACGACCAGGACATCACCCGAGCCGAGCACCTCCGGCAGTCGCTCATAGGGCTGGAACGGCAACAGCGTCACCGGTACGTCGAGCCGCTCGGCCTCCGCCGCGATGACCTCCATCGCGGGGCCCTCGCTGACCACCACGAGGTGGACCGGCTGTCCGCCGTCGATGACCTCGCGGGCCAGCTCGACCAGCAGCGCCGGGTTGTGCTTGAGGCCCAGGGTGCCGGAGTAGACCAGCGTCCGGGTGTCGGACACACCCTGCTCTCGCGCCCACGCGTTGTCGCGCGCGACGGGACGCAGCTCGTCCAGCGGCGCCCAGTTCGGGATCACACTGACCTTGCTCGCCGTACGCCAGCGTCGGTGGACCTCCACGAACGACTCGGCGATGACCACGATCGCGGCCGAGCGGCGCGCGCTCCAACGCTCGAGCCAGGCCATCACCGCGGCGATCGCGACGAAGGAGCGTGACAGCTTCTCCCCGGCGAAGGAGCGCATCGCCTGACTGTGCACGTCCTGGTGCCACAGCACCCACGGGATCCGGGCGAGCAGGAGATGCATCGCGAACACGAACAGCGCCGGGATCGGCATGTTCGAGGCCAGCACGACGTCGGGGCGCAGGGCCTTGGCCTCCCGGGCGACGTCGCGGCCGAACCGCAGCTCCTGCCAGAGCCGTTTGCGGAAGGCCAGCTTGTCGATCACCTGGCCCTCCCCCACCAGCTCGAAGGTGAGGCTCTCCCCGGGCAGGGCGACCAGGCTGCCCTTGCCGGAGACGTGTGCCGCGCACGAGGAGTGCGTGACCTCGTGGCCGCGGGCGGCCAGGGCACGGCTCAACTGTGCCTGGAAGGGGTGGCCGCTGTAGTCGTGGACGAGGATCCTCACCCGATCACCCCAGGGAGCGCTTGACCTGGTCGTAGACCCACGCGTAGGTCTTCTCCAGGCCGTCGGCCAGCGAGATCGACGGCTCCCAGCCGTAGACCTCCTGGATCATGGTGTTGTCGCTGTTGCGGCCGCGCACGCCCTGCGGCGCGTCGAGCTTGTAGTTGCGCTCGCACTTGACGCCGGCGATGCCCTCGACGATGTCGACGAGCTGGTTGATCGAGACCAGCTCGCTCGAGCCGAGGTTGACCGGCACCGGGCTCTCCCCGGCCAGGATCATCTGCGAGCCGCGCACGCAGTCGTCGATGTACATGAAGCTGCGCGTCTGCTCGCCGTCGCCCCAGATCTCGATCTGCTGCTCACCGGTGATCGCCGCGGTCGCGATCTTGCGGCAGACCGCGGCGGGGGCCTTCTCGCGGCCGCCCTCCCAGGTGCCGTTGGGGCCGTAGACGTTGTGGTAGCGCGCGACGCGGGTGGTCAGGCCGTAGTCCTCGAGGAAGTGGCGCGCCATCCGCTCGGTGAAGAGCTTCTCCCAGCCGTAGCCGTCCTCGGGCATCGCCGGATAGGCGTCGGCCTCCTTCAGCGCCGTGATGTGGGGGTCGGTCTGCTTGTCGGCGGCGTAGACGCACGCCGACGAGGAGTAGAAGTACCGCTCGACGCCCTGCTCCTTGGCAGCCATCAGCATGTGGGTGCTGGTGAGCACCGACAGCATGCAGGCGGCCTTGTTGTTCTCGATGAAGCCCATGCCACCCATGTCGGCGGCGAGCATGAAGACCTCGCCGGCACCGTCGGTGTTCGCATAGGCCTGCTCGCGTAGCGAGAGGTCGGCCTGGACGTTCTCCGCGTCCGGGTGGACCTGGTACCACTGCGAGGTCGGCTTGATGTCGACGGAGCGGACCGTCTTGCCCTGGGCGAGCAGATCTGCGACCAGGTGCCCTCCGATGAAGCCCCCACCACCTGCGACAAGCACGTCGACCGACGCCGCCACGACACCACCCTCTTCTTCGTTGAACCGGTTACACGGTCACAACGACGGCCGATGGGCGAGGTCACTGGCTCGGGGGAGAAATTCTTACCCGTCGGTAGGCGCAGGCCCGTAGCCCTCGACCCACTTGAGGAGGCGTGCCGGCGAGCCGCCGACGACCGCCCCGGCCGGGACGTCTCGGGAGACGAAGGAGTTGGCCGCGATCACCGCGTCGTCCCCGATGGTGATCGGTCCGACCACGACCGACCCGATGCCCACGGTGACGTTGTCACCCAGGGTCGGTACGCCGTCCCTGCTGCCCCCGCGGCCCTGCTCGCCGATCGAGACGATGTGGGCGATGCGGGCGTTGCGGCCGATCACGACGTCCTTGCCGATCAGCACGCCGATGGAGTGCACCAGGCAGAAGCCGGGCGCGATCTTGGCCCCCGGGTGCAGCTCGGCGCTCCCCAGCATGACGCCGAACGACCGGAGCAGGAAGGCCAGCGGACGCAGCAGCGGGGTCCGGTAGAGCACGGTGGAGAGGCGGAAGAGCAGGACCACCTGGATCTGCGGCTGGATGATCGCCTTGCCGACCACCCACACCCAGAACGCGATGCGTCCGTGCTTGGAGACGTCGACGTTGGCCTTGAGGTCCTCGATGATCGGATTCGACACGGCGGCGATCAAACACCCTCGGAGCGTGCTCGCGCCAGCATGGCGAGCTGTGTCGTGGATCCCACCACACCGGCGGCCACCATCCCCCATGCGCAGCCCTGCACCCCGAACACCGGCCCGAGGCCGAGGACGCCGGCGAGCATCGTGGCGAAGGACAGCATCTCGGCGAGCGTGCTCCACTGCGGTCGCCCGAGTGCCTGCAGNGTGTAGGCGAGCACCCGTCGAAGNCCCAGGAACACCCCGGCGAGCACGAGCACCCGCGCGGGCGCGAGCGCGCCCCGCGCAGCGTCGCCGTACGCGATCCGGATGACGGGCTCGAGGAGGGCCTCCACGGCGATGCACACGAGCACCGCGAACCCCAGTGAGCGCAGCGCCCAGGTGCGTGCGAGCGCGATCTGGTGCCGCGGCTCGGCGGAGGCGACCCTCGGGCCGACGAAGCCGGCCAGCGCGGTGCCGGGCAGGACGGTGCCGGTCTCGAACGCCCAGCCGATGACATAGAGCCCCAGCGGCGCGTGGCCGAGCAGGGCGCCGATGATGACCTGGTCGATGCCGAGCATGTCGGTGGGGGCCGCGGAGGCGATCCACGAGCGGATGCCGAAGCGACGCACCTCCCGCCGCGTCGGTACGGCGTATCCCCCGGTCGGCTCCGGCGGCCGACGCCGGCGCAGCAGCGGCACCGCGAGCAGGGGCACCGCCACCCAGCCGGCGACGTTGGCGCCCAGGAATGCCACCATCGAGGCTCCGCGCGCAGCGACCAGGACCACGACCGTGGCCGCGTAGATCAGGAACGGCAGGGCATTGAGGACGGTGTAGGCGGTGTAGCGCTGCTCGCCCTGCACGCCGGCGAGGAAGGAGAACCCGAGGACGATCACGGTGACGCCCGCCGCGGTCAGCAGCGCCTCGCCGACCGGGTGCCGCAGGGGGTCGGAGACGACGCCGAGCAGCACCAGGGTGCCCGCGGCGAGGACGGCACACGCCAGCGCCCTGGCCACCAGGCCGCCGCCCACCAGACGCAGCAGGCGCAGCGCCGGCACGTGCCGAGCGGCCACGAAGTACAAGACGGCGGCCGGCAGACCCAGCAGCCCGATCTGGCTGAAGATGCCGACCAGGCCGGAGACGAGCGCGAGCTCGCCGCGGTCCTCCACCCCCACCGAGCGCACCACCAGGATGCCGGAGAGGAACAGGCTGCCCTGGACGACGACCAGGGAGAGCAGGATGCGGGCCGCCGGGTGGCCGGCGAGCCGAAGAAGTCGGGTCAGCGGGCGTCCCGGGCTAGAACGAGCCGGACCAGGCGCGCACGTAGTCGACCTTCGTGGTGGCCGGCAGCGGCGTCAGGAGCGGGTTGTACTGGTTCTGGTAGACGCCCAGGCCCTGGGTGAGGTTGAGGAAGAACGGCACGTCGAACGGCGCCGGCTTCTGCAACGGGGCGGCGGGGTTCCAGTTGTCCGAGATGCACGTGACCCCGTCGAACTTCACCGTCAGCGTCTGCGGCGTCCACTCCAGCAGGTAGGTGTGGAACTGGCTCGGGTCGGCCAGGAGGCAGTAGTTGTTGGTGACGTTCGGGTCGGTGCCCGACGGCGAGTAGTGGATGTAGGGGATGGCGCGGTCCGGGTTGGCGCTGTAGTACTCCGCGATGTCGATCTCCCCCGACGTNGGCCACGAGCCGTACGGCGAGGACTTCGGCCACATCCACAGCGAGCTCTGCACGCCCGCGACCTTGACGTTCGGGAATGCCGCGCGGATCTCGAAGCGGCCGTAGGCCTGACTGAACGACTTGATCGTGGAGACGAAGCCGCCGGTCGTGCTGCAGCCGTCGAGGGACACCACGCCGGAGGTGCGCGCCGTCAGGCTGAGGTAGCCGTTGCCCACCGAGACGTTGTCGGGTGAGTTCATGTAGCACTCGCCGGCATTGGTGAAGCCGGTCTCAGCGGTCGTCATGACGTACCACTTGCTGGTGTCGAGCGTCGTACCGTCGAACTCGTCGTCGAACGAGCAGGTCCAGGTGCGCCCGGACGCCTCGAGCGTCGGGTTGCCGCCGCAGTTCGTCGGTGTCGCGGCGGTCGCCGTCGGCGTCGCCGCGCTCGTCGTGGTCTTCGCAAGCGTCGTGGTCGGCGTCTTCGCCGCGGCCTCCCGTGCCTTGGCGCGCGCCTTGGCCCGGGCCTTCGTCTTGGCCTTCGCCTTCGCCTTGGCCTTGGAGTGCGCCGTCTTGGCGTGAGCCCCCGACGCGTGCGTGGCCTTCGTGGTCGCGGCGACGGCGGCACCGCCGAGGGAGGCTACCGGCGCCGTCGTCGAGAGCGCGGCGACGAGCCCCGCGGCGGCGGCACTGGCGGTGAGGATCCGGATCACGAGACACATCGTCCAGGGATTTGCTCGGCAAGTACAACCGCCGCGCGGGTCAGTGTGGCCACCCGAACGGACTAGTACCGGAGTCCGATCGACTCAGACGATGCGATGCATCCAGCCGAAGGAGTCCTCGGTGCGACCGAACTGGATGTCCACGAGCGTCTTGCGCAGATCGGCGGTGACGGGACCGGCCCCGGTCGCGACCGACCCGCCCTCCCACACCAGCTCACCGACCGGGGTCACGACCGCAGCCGTGCCGCAGGCGAAGATCTCGGTGATCTCGCCGGAGGTCACCCCGTCCTTCCACTCATCGATCGCCACCTTGCGCTCCTCCACCTTGAGGCCGCGCTGGGCCGCGAGGTCGAGGATCGAGGCACGGGTGATCCCCTCGAGGATCGTGCCGGTCTCGGGCGTGACCAGCCGACCGTCGGCGTACACGAAGAAGATGTTCATGCCGCCGAGCTCCTCGATGTAGCGGCCCTCGGACGCGTCGAGGAACACCACCTGATCGCAGCCCTGCGCGTAGGCCTCCGCCTGCGGGGCGAGCGAGGAGGCGTAGTTGCCGCCCGTCTTCGCCGCCCCCATGCCGCCGCGGCCGGCACGGGTGTACTGCTCGGAGAGCCACAGGCGCACCGGCTTCACGCCGCCCTTGAAGTAGGCGCCGGCCGGGGAGGCGATCACCATGAAGGTGACGTGCTGCGCCGCCCGCACGCCGAGGAACGTCTCGGAGGCGAACATGAACGGTCGGATGTAGAGCGACTTCTCATCACCCTCGGGGGCGTCGGGCACCCAGCGCTGGTCGACGGTGACCAGCGCGTCGACAGCCTGCACGAAGTCCTCGATCGGCAGCTCGGGGAAGGCGAGGCGCTTGGAGGAGCGCGCCATCCTGGCGGCGTTCGCCTCAGGGCGGAACGACCAGATCGAGCCGTCGCCGTGCCGGTAGGCCTTCATCCCCTCGAAGGTCTCCTGCGCGTAGTGCAGGACGGCCGTCGCCGGGTCGAGCGAGATCGGGCCGTAGGGCTCGATCCGGGCGTTGTGCCACCCGGCCTCGGGCGTCCACTCCACCGTCAGCATGTGATCGGTGAAGTAGGTGCCGAATCCGGGCTCGGCGAGGATCTGCGCGAGCCGCTCGTCGTTGACCGGCTGGGCCGAGGGGGTGGTGCTGATCTCCATGCTGGCGAGTCTCTCAGATCAGGGCAGCGATGGCGTCCCCCACCTCGGTCGTGGTGCGCGAGGCGGTGCCGCGGCTCGACAGGTCCTGAAGGACCGCCTTGTCGATGGCCGCGCCGGCCTCGGCGTACCCGAGGTGGTCGAGCAGGAGGGACGCGGACAGGATCGCCGCGGTGGGGTCGGCCTTCTGCTGGCCGGCGATGTCGGGGGCCGAGCCGTGTACCGGCTCGAACATGGAGGGCGTGGTCCGGTCCGGGTTGACGTTGCCGGACGCCGCCAGGCCGATCCCGCCGGTGATGGCGGCGGCGAGGTCGGTGATGATGTCGCCGAACAGGTTGTCGGTGACGATCACGTCGAAGCGCGACGGGTCGGTGGTCAGGTAGATCATGACCGCNTCGATGTGGGAGTAGTCGACGGTGACGTCGGGGAACTCCCGGGCGACCTCCTGCACGAGGCGCCACCACACCGAGCCGGCGTTGACCAGCACGTTCGTCTTGTGGACGAGGGTCAGCTTCTTGCGCGGGCGGCTCTGCGCCTTGCCGAACGCGTAGCGGATGACCCGCTCGGCGCCGAATGCGGTGTTGACGCTGACCTCGGTGGCGATCTCCTGCGGCGTACCGACGCGCAGGGCGCCGCCGTTGCCGGTGTAGGACCCTTCGGTGCCCTCGCGTACGACGACGAAGTCGATGTCACCCTGGCTCAGGACGTGGTCGGCCAGCGGCGACGTCGCGCCGGGGAACAGCCGCGAGGGGCGCAGGTTGACGTAGTGGTCGAGCTCGAAGCGGAGCTTGAGCAGCAGGCCGCGCTCGAGGATGCCCGGCGGCAGGTTCGGGTCGTTCGGCTTGCCGCCGACAGCGCCCAGCAGGATCGCGTCGTGCTGCCGGATCTCGGCCAGCACGGACTCCGGCAGCACCTCGCCGGTCGNGAGGTAGCGCTCGGCGCCGAGGTCGTACCGGGTCTGCTCGAACTTCACCGGCGACGCAGCCTCGAGCACCTTGAGAGCCTCGGCGGTCACCTCCGGTCCGATGCCGTCTCCGGGGATCACTGCGAGCTTGAGGCTGGTGGGGCTGCTGGTCATGCGCCGAAGCCTAGTTGTCGTCCGGACGCTGCCCGTCGCCGTCCCGCAGGTCGATCGCGGCCTGGACGGCCTCGAAGCTGCGCGGGTTGTCGGGGTTGTGGCTGGCCGGGCCCCATTCGAGGTGGTTCTGGTACATCGGTCTCTCCGCAACATCTCGTCGGTGGGCGAAAGGGTGAGAGACCCGGATGAAGATCGGCCACCGCGATGGGGTGGCCTCTCGATCAGCGAACGCTGGAAGCCCCATCGCGGCACACGGCTACGAGAGCCGTGGCTACGACGAGGGCGGTAATCGCGAGTGCGTTCTGCATGATGCGGACGAGAGTACGCCGTTGGCATCGCCCGGGGAACCGCTTCGTGAGGTTCTGTCCGGCATACGGGACGCGGGATCGGGATGAGAGACTCTTGACTTTGTGAGCGCACCGCCAGAGCTTCCCGAGATCGTCACCCGTGCCTTCGACGTCTCGCGGCGTGCCGGCTACGTGTCGTTCTGTCGCAACGAGACCGGTCGGCTGTTGGCCGCGCTCGCAGCCACGCGGGACGGCACCATGGCCGAGTTCGGCACCGGGTGCGGCGTCGGCACCGCCTGGCTGCGCTCCGGCGTACGCCGCGACACCGCGCGGATCGTGACCGCCGAGCTCGACCCACGCCTGGCCAAGGCCGCAGGCGAGATCTTCGACGAGGACCCGCAGGTCGAGGTCCTCGAGGCGGACTGGTCGACGCTGCGCGACCAGGGCCCGTTCTCGCTGCTGTTCCTCGACGCCGAGATGCCCGGCGACATCGGCGTGGACAACATCGTCGACCTCGTCGAGGAGGGCGGCATCGTGGTCCTGGACGACTTCACCCCGTGCGAGCAGTGGCCACCGCTGGCCTACGGGCGGGTGGACACGCTGCGCGAGCAGTGGCTCACCGACGAGCGCTTCACGGCCGTCGAGGTGCTGGTCGCCCCCGACGGGGCGACGCTGATCGCCACCAAGCGCTGAGGCTCAGNCGAACAGCGCCTCGCCCAGGTAGTGCCCCTTCGCCGGCGCCGGAGGCACCGCGAAGATCGCCGANCCGATGTGGGCGATGTACTCGTTGAGCTTGTCCGAGCCGCCCAGCTTCGTCTGCAGCTTCACGAAGTGGTCGGGGTCGTTCATGTAGGCGATGAACAGCAGCCCGGCATCGAGCTGGCCGAGCTCGTTGATGCCGTCGGTGTAGTTGTAGCCGCGGCGCAGGATGCGGATGCCGTCGTTGTTCTCCGGCGCCGCCAGCGCCACGTGCGACGTGACGGGGATGACCGGCGTACCGGCGTGGGTGAGGTGGAAGTTCGGGGTGTCGAACTCCTTCTTCCCGCTCAACGGCGCCCCGACGACCTTNGTACGGCCGAAGACCTGCTCCTGGCTGCTGATGTCGGAGGAGTCCCAGATCTCGATGTTCATCTGGATCTTGCGGGCCACGAGGTAGGTGCCGCCGCTCATCCAGGGCTGCTCGCCCTTGCCGCCCTTGAGCCAGACGTGCTCCTCGATCTGGCTGGGCGCCTTGATGTTGCGGGTGCCGTCCTTGAAGCCCATCAGGTTGCGCGGGGTGGTCTGCCCCTGCCCCGCGGACGCTCGACCGAAGCCCATCACCGACCAGCGGGTGTTCACCGTGCCGCGCCCGATCCGGGCGAGGTCGCGGATGGCGTGGTAGGCGACCTGGGGATCGTCCGCGCACGCCTGCAGCGAGAGGTCGCCGCCGGTGAGCTCGGGACGGAGCCGGTCGCTGGGCAGCTGTGGCAGGTCCTGGAGCAGCGCCGGCTTGCGCGCCGCGAGCCCGAAGCGATCGTCGAAGACACCGGGGCCGAGGCCGAGGGTGACCGTGAGGGAGGCTGGTCCGAGGTTGTAGGCCTCGCCGGTGTCGGCGGGGACAGCGGCTGGGCTCGCCGGCTGGACGGCGCCCACGGGGAGTCCCGCCTGGAGCTGGGCGATCGCGGCCGACCACCGGGCCAGCAGTACCTGCAGGTCCTGCCGGCTCGACGTGGTCAGGTCGAAGGTCATGAAGACCGTGTGCCGCTGCGGCGGCGTCTCGATCCCGGCCTGGTGGTCTCCGGTGTAGAACTCATGCTGCGCGGCGAGGTCGACCAGGTCGCCGTCGTCGGTGGCCGGTACGCCGGAGTCCGCGCTGGCCCGTCCTCCGAGGAACCCAGCGCCCACCGCGACGGCTGCTCCCGCTCCGACGCCGGCGCCCTGGATGAGCCGCCGGCGGGAGGTGCTCAGCTCGCTCATCAGGCGGTCGCCACCTTCTCGGCGAGGTGCGCGAGGGAGTCCTGCAGGGCCTGGACGGTCTGGCTCAGCTTGTTCGCATCCGTGCGGCGCAGCTCGGCGGTGTAGCGCCGGTAGCCGCCGATGGCGTTGTTGTCCCGGTANGTGTCGAGCATGGCGTCGACGGTCTCGAACCGCGCGGCGATGGTCTGGGTGAGGCCGGAGTCGATCTCCTCCAGGCCGGGCTTGAGGTAGGCGAACGCCTGCTGCGCGCCCTCGACGTTCGAGGCGAAGTCGACCAGGTCGATGTGGCTGAACTGCTCCTCCTCGCCGCTGATCTTGCTGGACTGCACCTCCTCCAGCAGACCGGCGGCCCCGTTCGCGAGGTCCTCGGGCTTGTAGGTCAAGGTGGTCGAGAGCTCGGCGAGCTTCTTGACGTTGGTGGTCAGCTCGGCGGCGAGCCGCTTCGTGCGGGGAAGCACCTTGTTCCGGCCGAAGATGTCCCGCTCGACGGCGTGGAAGCCGTGCCAGCCGACAGCCGGGTCGAGGTTCGAGGCCCGCATGTCGACGAGGTAGTCCAGATTGCCCCGGTTATCGGTGGGCGAGGTGCCCGGCAGCACGAAGCCCTCCACGTCGGTCTCGATCTTCTCGTAGAACGGGCGGGCGACGCCGTACTGCCGCTGGGCGGCTGCCACATCGCCGGAGTCCACGTCCTGCTGCAGCTTCTCCACGGCNTTCACCATGGCGTCGATCTGCGCCGTGACGTAGCCGGCGTACTCCTTNGAGCCCTCGGCCAGGAGTTGGGCAGCGGTGCCCGTCGGCGAGGCGCTCGCCTTGCCGGTGACGGTGAACGCCATCGTCTCCTTCACGGCGCCGGGGCAGTAGATCTGGTAGGTGCCGCCGCCGAGGGTGAGGGTGAAGGCCGCGGCAGGCAGACCCGGCGCCAGGCCCTCCTTCTCGCCGATGATCTTCTGGTCCTGCATCAGCTCGAGCTCGGTCAGGCCGGTGGCGCTCTCGTTCTTGACCGTGAACGTCACCGGACCGGCCGGGGCCGAGGTCGCGGAGGGGGTGCAGGTGTCGCCGCTGGGCCCACTGGCCAGCGTGATGCTGACCTGACTCGCGCCGCTCCTGCGCGCCTTGGCGGGCTCGTCGCCGGCGCTGCCTGCGCTGCCGGAGCCGCTGCCGCAGGCGGCGAGGGTGGCGGTCGAGGCGAGGACGAGGAGGACGGCGGCCTTACGCGAGGCTGTCGACATGGGTGGCGGGACCTTTCGTTGCGGGGGCCTGCGGTGCCGGGGGCGGCACCACGAGGGAGGAGCGGTGACGGAGGGCCTGTCCCAGCAGGAGCAGGGCGGTGAGCAGTAGTGCGACCGGCACCCAGCGCGACCAGACGAGGCGGTCGTGCGCGGCCAGCTGCGCTCGGGCGACGGCGGCTGATGCCCTGGCGGCGTAGGTCGGCTCAACCTCGACGCTGTTCGGGTCCAGGCTCATCACCCGCGGCGAGGTGAGACCGCCTCCGGTCAGGGTGAGGATGAGCGAGCCGCCCGGGCGTACGTCGACGACACGGTCACCGGCGCTGGTCACGCTCAGGCTCGACCGGTCGGTCCAGGTCGCCCGGAACGGTCCGGGCGTGGCACGCAGGTCGAGACCGACGGGCACCCGCTGGTGCGTGTAGGTGAGCAGGGTCGCGGCATCCAGCGTGGACGGCAGTGCACCCGGGTCCTTCTGGGCCCGCCAGTGGGTGCCGTCGCCGGTGAGCGCGATGCTTCGGCCGCGGGCGTGCAAGGCGGCGTGGTCGCCGTGGACGTCGATGGTCGCGGTGCCCCCGCCGACCAGCGGCGCGGCAGCGGCCAGGGCCGGCCGCGGGGTCGGTACGGCGACCAGTAGCACCGCGGCGGCGACCGCAGCGACCGCGGCCCCGGCGATCCGCAGGCGCTGGGCGAGGGCGTGCCCCGGACGCAGCCGCGCCGGCAGGAATGTGATGAGCATGAGCGGCACGAGGTAGGCGGCCCAGGCGAGCACCTCGATGACCCGCGGATCGCGCGGGATGCCGAGCACGCCGCTGAACAGCGCCGAGCGGATCGAGCCGGTCGGGGCGAGCCAGTTCAGGTCGAGGGTGCGGCCCTGGCCCACGGTGACCCAGCCGGCCTCGTGGCCGGTGCGGAAGGCGTTGAGGACCAGGCCGGCCGCCACCAGGATGAGGAAGAAGCCGGTGACCGAGAAGAACCGCTGCAGGTTGAGCCTCACCCCGCCGCGGTAGATCCCCCAGCCCAGGCCGAGCGCGACGACGATGCCCAGGATGGCGCCGGTCACCGCCGAGGGCGCACTGCTGGCGCTCTGGAACGTCGCCAGCAGGAAGACGGCCGTCTCGAAGCCCTCACGCAGCACGGCCAGGAAGGCCATCACGGCCAGGGCCGTCGTCGTACCGCTCTTGAGGGCGTCGGCGGCAGCGGACTCCAGGTCCCGCTTCAGGAAGCGCGCGTGCGTGCGCATCCAGAAGACCATCCCGGTGACGAACACGACCGCGACCAGGCCGATGACGGTCTCCATCGCCTCCTGCTGGGCCTGCGGGAGGCTCGCCTCGACCGCATGCAGGATCACGCCGACGCCGACGCTCAGCGCGACGCCGAGCCCGACGCCGAGCCACAGGCCTCGCAGACCGGCGCCGTTGCGTCGCAGGAAGGTCGCGATGATCGAGACGATCAGCGCCGCCTCCAGGCCCTCGCGCAGGCCGATGACGAAGGTGGGTAGCACGCCTCTGTGTCCTTCGGTCGGGAGCGACGCCTCGCCACTCAGGTAACCCTTACTTAGGGGACGCTACCTTAGGGTCGGCTTACCAAGCCAGCCGTCAACCGAATTACGACGTGTGAATGTTGCGTAAATCGCACCGCGCAGGGGTCGAGTTGCCGCCCCGGCGGGGTCGAGTTGCCCCTCAGGCGGGGTCGAGTCGCCGCCCCGGCAGTGTCGAATTGCCGCCCCGGCAGGGTCGAATTGCCGCCCCGGCGGGGCCGAGTTGCCGCCCCGGCGGGGTCGAGTTGCCGCTCCGGCGGGGTCGAGTTGCCGCTCCGGCGAGGTCGGACGGACCGGCAACTCAACCGCCACGGATCGGCAACTCAACCGCCACGGACCGGCAACTCAACCGCCACGGACCGGCAACTCGACGTGGGTCAGATCGCGCAGCCGTCGGGGCCGCAGGTCTCACCAGT